>Ga0207426_1000127_pt1 | contig 212942 bp, 207 predicted proteins | sample AraplaMF_Cvi_mMS_FD_184265 | JGI IMG/M metagenome (GOLD analysis project Ga0207426, IMG submission 184265) | Arabidopsis root microbial communities from the University of North Carolina, USA - plate scrape MF_Cvi_mMS (SPAdes) (version 2) | ecosystem: Host-associated > Plants > Roots >...
TACAAGTCGGAGCGTGTCATCACCTCGAAGCAGGCGGGCGCGATCGAGGTCGCCTCGGGCGACCGCGTGCTCAACTTCTGCGCCAACAACTATCTCGGCCTTGCCGACAACGCGGAACTCGCCGAGGCCGGCAAACAGGCGCTCGACCGTTACGGCTACGGCATGGCCTCGGTGCGCTTCATCTGCGGCACCCAGGAGGAGCATAAGGCCCTCGAGGCGCGCATCTCGTCGTTCCTCGGCCTGGAAGACACCATCCTCTATTCTTCCTGTTTCGACGCCAATGGCGGCCTGTTCGAAACGCTGCTTGGCGAAGACGACGCGATCATCTCCGACGCACTCAACCACGCCTCGATCATCGACGGCGTGCGCCTCTCCAAGGCCAAGCGCTTCCGCTACGCCAACAACGACATGGCGGCGCTGGAGGAGGAGTTGAAGAAGGCGGAGGGCAGTCGCTTCAAGCTGATCGCCACCGACGGCGTGTTCTCGATGGACGGCATCATCGCCAATCTCGGGGGCGTCTGCGACCTCGCCGACAAATACGGCGCCATGGTGATGGTCGACGACAGCCATGCGGTCGGCTTCGTCGGCAAGAACGGCCGCGGCTCGGCCGAACATTGCGGCGTCGAGGGCCGCATCGACATCATCACCGGCACGCTCGGCAAGGCGCTCGGCGGCGCCTCCGGCGGTTACACCTCGGCCAAGGCCGAGGTCGTCGAGTGGCTGCGCCAGCGCTCGCGGCCCTATCTGTTTTCCAACACGCTGGCGCCGGTGATTGCGGCCGCCTCACTGACGGTCTTCGACCTGATCGAGAACGGCGATGCGCTGCGTGAGCGGCTCTATGCCAACGCCACCCTGTTCCGCACCGAGATGTCGAAGCTCGGCTTCACGCTTGCCGGCGAGGGCCATCCGATCATCCCGGTCATGCTCGGCGATGCCGCACTGGCGCAGGAGATGGCGGCGCGCATGCTGAAGAAGGGTGTCTATGTCATCGGCTTTTCGTTCCCGGTGGTGCCGAAGGGCCAGGCGCGCATCCGCACGCAGATGTCGGCGGCCCACAGCGAGAACGACGTACGCCGGGCGATTGCCGCCTTCGAAGAGGTCGGCCGCGAGCTTGGCGTGATCTGAGGGAGGGACCGATGACGAACATGATGAAGGCGCTGGTCAAGTCGAAGCCGGAAGAAGGCCTCTGGATGGAGCGGGTGCCGGTGCCGGAGATCGGCCCGAACGACGTGCTGATCAAGGTGAAGAAATCGGCGATCTGCGGCACCGACGTGCATATCTGGAACTGGGACCAGTGGGCGCAGAAGACCATTCCGGTGCCGATGGTCGTCGGCCATGAGTTCATGGGCGAGATCGCCGAGGTCGGCTCGGCCATCACCAAGTACCATGTCGGCGAGCGGGTGTCGGGCGAGGGCCATATCGTCTGCGGCAAGTGCCGCAACTGCCGCGCCGGCCGCGGCCATCTCTGCCGCAACACGCTCGGCGTCGGCGTCAACCGGCCGGGCTCGTTCGGCGAGTTCGTCTGCCTGCCGGAATACAACGTCGTGCCGATCCCGGACGACGTGCCGGACGAGGTTGCGGCGATCTTCGATCCGTTCGGCAATGCCGTGCACACCGCCCTTTCCTTCGATCTCGTCGGCGAGGATGTGCTCGTCACCGGCGCCGGGCCGATCGGCATCATGGGGGCACTGGTTGCCAAGCGCTCGGGTGCGCGCAAGGTGGTGATCACCGACATCAACCCGACGCGGCTGGCGCTCGCCAAGAGCGTCGGCATCGATTACGTCGTCGACGCCTCGAAGCAAAACCTCGCCGACGTGATGAAGGCGATCGGCATGACCGAAGGTTTTGATGTCGGGCTGGAAATGTCGGGGGCAGCACCGGCCTTCCGCGACATGATCGACAAGATGAACAATGGCGGCAAGATCGCCATCCTCGGCATTGCGCCGGCCGGCTTCGAGATCGACTGGAACAAGGTGATCTTCAAGATGCTCAACCTCAAGGGCATCTACGGTCGCGAGATGTTCGAGACCTGGTACAAGATGATCGCCTGCGTGCAGGGCGGCCTCGACCTTTCTCCCGTCATCACCCACCGCATCAGGATCGACGAATTCCGCGACGGCTTCGAGGCCATGCGCTCCGGCAATTCCGGCAAGGTGGTGATGGACTGGTAAGGCCAGAGGGGCCCGCACGAATTGCCTGGTCCCTGGAACGACCATAGATAGGCGATAGTCGGCATCTCCGCTCGCAGCGGGGGGCAGTGACGCTTTCATCCCGGGTTCGGAGGGCGCACTAAGATCTGCCGTCCGAAGCTAGCCTGGTCTTCTCGCGAACGCGAGAGAGGGCGGGCAAACCGCCCTCTCGTCTGCGCACTTTCGTCAGCGTTTGTGATGAACGCTTTGCAGGCCGTAGACCGGTGTCTGGATGCCTTCCAATCGTGCCTTCAGTTGCAGCGAGAGATACTGCGAGTAATGGCGCGACTGGTGCAGGTTGCCGCCGTGGAACCAAAGCGCCTCCTGTTGCGTCGGCTTCCACATGTTGCGCTGCTCGCCCTCCCAGGGGCCGGGGTCTTTCGGCGTATCGGAGCCGAGCCCCCAGACCTTGCCGATCCGGTCGGCGGTCTCCTGGTCGATGAGGTCCGCGACCCAGCCGTTCATCGAGCCGTAGCCCGTCGCATAGACGATGACGTCGGCCGGGATTTCTTTGCCGTCAGACAGTTTTACCGAGGTCTCGGTGATCTCCTCCACCTGTCCCGCGGCAAGCTTTACCTTGCCATCGATGATCAGCTGCGAAGCACCGATATCGATGTAGTAGCCGGATCCGCGGCGCAGGTACTTCATGAAAAGACCCGAGCCGTCCGCGCCCCAGTCCAGCTGGAAGCCGGCTTTCTCCAGCGCCGCGTAGAAGTCGGCGTCGCGTTCGCGCATCTTGTCGTAAAGTGGGATCTGGAACTCGTGCATGATCCGATAGGGCAGCGAGGCGAAGATGAGGTCGGCCTTGCCCGTCGTCACGCCATTTGCCAGCGCCTGTTCGGAATAGAGCCCGCCGAGGCCGATATCCATCAGCGTGTCGGACTTGACGATATGGGTCGTCGAGCGCTGGATCATCGTGACGTCGACGCCCGCTTCGTAAAGCGCGGCGCAGATGTCATGGGCCGAATTGTTCGAGCCGATCACGACAACCTTCTTGCCCCTGTAGCCATCCGGCCCCGGATGCTGCGAGGAATGATGCTGCTCGCCCTTGAAGCGCTCGCGGCCGTTGAAATCCGGGATGTTCGCCTTGCCGGACATGCCGGTTGCAAAGACGAGCTGTTTCGGCCGCAGCACCACTTCCTCGCCGTCGCGGTCGACCACGATCGTCCATTCATTCGTGACTTCGTCCCATTTGGCCGACTTGGCGGTGGAGCGTGTCCAGTAGTTCAGCTCCATCACCTTCGTATAGAATTCCAGCCAATCGCCGATCTTGTCCTTCGGCGCGAAGACCGGCCAGTTCTTCGGGAAATCGATGTAAGGCAGGTGGTCGTACCAGACGGGGTCATGCAGGCAGAGCGACTTGTAGCGCTTGCGCCAGCTGTCGCCTGGCCGATCGTTCTTTTCAAGGATGATGGTGGGCACGCCCAGTTGACGAAGCCGAGCGCCGAGTGCAATGCCGCCCTGTCCGCCGCCGATGATCACGACATAGGGCTGATTTTCATAACCGAGCGTGCGCTCCTCATGCTCGCGCTCCTCCTTCCAGGTCTTCGCGCCGATATTCTGGCCGTGCTTGGCGCCGAGCGGGCGGGTAAAGCCGGACTTTTCCTCGTGGCCCTTGAGTTCGGCAAGCGCCGTCAGCAGCGTCCAGATAAGGCCGTTCTTGATGCGCACGAGGCCATAGCCGCGCCCCGTCGCCGTCTCGAATGAGATCCAGCTTTCGAGCACGCCATCGGCCTCGGTCGCTTCCTCGCCAGCGGCGACGCGCCAATTGGAGGGCTTTGCGAAGGCGAGCTGCGCATCGAGCATGTCGCGCACCTGATCCCGGCCCTCGACCGTCTTGATGTTCCAGGTGAAGGCGACGAGGTCGCGCCAGTAGCATTCCTCGGCAAAGAGGTTGACCGCATCGTCTATGCGGCCGGTTTCGAGCGCGGCGCCGAAGGCATCAAGCAGCGCCTGGACGCGGGTGGTGGGGGTCTTCTCGAGCATCGTTTCTCCTCCTACTCTATGATGAAGATGGGACGGCTCCTCAACCGCCCCGCAACGCGGACCGGCCTAACGCTTGAGGTCGATCAGTATTTTCAGATGGGTGCCGGCGGGATCGAGCAGCTTGTCGAACCCTGCCGAAACCGCCTCGCCGAGCGAGACATATTTGGTGACGATCTTCCGAGCCGGAATCTGGCCGCTCGCGATCAGGCGCGCGACACGCGGCCAGTAGTGGGTCGGGTAGGCCCAGGAACCGCGGATATCGATGTCCTTGAAGGTCACGTCGAACCAGTTCAACGGGCTTTCTCCGGGGTGAAGACCGGTCTGTACGACGACGCCCTGCTTGCGCACGGCGCTTGCGCAGGCCTTGAGCGCATGTTCGTTGCCGACGCATTCGATGGCGACGTCGCAGCCGACACCACCCTCGGTCTCGGCCTGAACGACGTCGCTGACCTTTTCCATCTTCGGATTGATTGTGCGGACGTCGCCCTGCGCTTCCTTGGCCAGCGACAGTCGCGTCTCGTTAGGATCGGAGAGGAAGATCTTCGAAGCGCCGGCGGCTCGTGCAGCCATGGCGACGAGAATGCCGATCGGCCCTGCGCCTGTGACCAGCACGCTGCAACCGGCGGTGACGCCGCCGCGATCGCAGGCGTAAACAGCGACTGCGGCGGGCTCGATCAGCGCGGCCTCCTCGTCGGACAGTGCATCGGGGATGGGCTGGACATTGTAGTCGTTGAGAAGGGCTGCTTCCGCCATTCCCCCCGAATGCCAGGAGAGGCCCGCAAGTGCGAGGTTGGCGCTCAGGTGAAACAGACCGCGATCGGCGTAATAGTCGCCACGGCGGGGCATGATCAGCGGCTGGACCGAGACCCGGTCGCCCGGCTTCACATGGCTGACCCCTTCGCCGACTGCCTTTACGACGCCGCCGAATTCATGACCAAGGATCTGTGGCCCATGGGCGCCGGTAAAGGGATGCGGCTCTTTCGGGATGAAGATCGGCCCATAGGCGTATTCATGCAGATCGGTCCCGCAGATGCCGCAGAAACGGTTCTCCACCAGCACCTCGCCCGGCCCGGGCTGAGGCGGGGCCTCGACATCGTCAATACGTAGATCCCTGGCAGCGTGAAAGCGCAGAGCTTTCATTGTGTTTCCTCCTGTTGTTCTTGCACAGGAGGGACAGCAAGCAGCATGCCAAATCGCGATTCCGCTTATTTCTGCGGTAATATCAATGGCTTAAAAATATCCGCAGCCGAAAGCCTCGGGGAATGCAACAGTTGCTGCGCAACAGGTGTTGCAGGCGTTGCGTCAGTTGAGACGCTTCAGGCGACGATGGATGGTGGAGCGGTTGACACCGAGCTTTCTTGCAAGTGCCGAGACGTTGTCGCCGCAGTCTCGCAGCGCCTGTTTCAGTGCATCATCCTCACCAGGCAACGAACGGACCTGGGCGGCGAAGAGATGTTCCGGCAGGCACTCGGTATCGATGAGGCCACTTTCGGAAAGCGCGGCGGCCACCCGCAGGACGTTGGAAAGCTCACGCAGATTTCCCGGCCATTCATGCGCCAGCAAGGCTGTCCGCGCGGCCTTGTCGATGCGGTAGGGTTCGTTGTTTTCCTTCTCGATGCGAGCGAGCAATTGGTCGATCAGCCAGCCGAGATCCTGGCGCTCTCGCAAGGCTGGGAGGCAGAGCGTTGCGGCGTTCAGGCGGTAATAAAGGTCTTCTCGGAAACGGCCTTCCTTCACCAGTTCCGCGAGATCGCGGTGGGAAGCGGAAACGACGCGCAGGCGGATCGGGCGGGCCTTCAGCGCGCCGACCGGCTGGACCTCATTTTCCGAGAGCACGCGCAACAGCCTGCTTTGCAGCGAAAGCGGCATGTCGCCGATCTCGTCGAGGAACAGGGTGCCGCCGTCGGCATCCTCGATCAGGCCGCGCTTGCCCTTCTGGCTGGCGCCAGTGAACGCGCCGGGAGCGTAGCCGAAGAGTTCGGATTCGATGAGATGTTCCGGGATCGCCGCGCAATTGACCGCGACGAAGTTGCCATTGCCGCCGCAACTGTCATGGATCGCGCGCGCAAGATATTCCTTGCCGCTGCCCGTTTCCCCTTGAATGAGAATAGAGATGTTGCGTGTCGCAAGTTTCGCCGCGCGGGACTGCACCCGTTCCATTGCGGCGTCGCCGCGACTGAGATCGCGCAAAGCCCGTGGAAGGCGCGGTTCCGCGCCGGCAGGCGTGCGAAGGCTGACGACGGGCGCGATGGCGCTAGCGAAAAGGACAAGACCACTCTTGGCTCGAAGCAGGCGTTCGCCGTTCGGCCGGCCGCGCATGAAATTTGGCAGGTCGTCCACGTCGATATCGAAGACCTCCGAGACCGGAAGTCCGAGAAAATCACGCGTTCTGAGGCCGCGGATGTTCATCGAGCGGGCGAGTGCGCCAAAACCGCCATGGGTCATGCCAGTGATACGCCCGCTGCCATCGAGAGCGATGGCGGCGTCCGGGTCGACATCAAGGAATTCCGGAGAGCGCGCAAGCCGCAGGACCCAGTCATTGCGGGTACGGGTCATGAGATTGGCGAGCTCGATCCGCCGCGCAGTGGCGGACACCAGATGCAGCGCCAGTTGCTGGCTCGCCTTGGCGGTGGGTGACCGGAGCTGGGAGATGTCGAGCACGGCGGTAAGGTCGCCAAGCGTGTCGAAGACGGGCGCCGCCGTACAAGTCAGCCCGATATGGCTGGCGTCGAAATGATCGTCCTGATGAATGATGACCGGTTCGCCGGAGACGATGCAGGCCCCGACGGCACAGGTTCCTGCTCGGCTCTCCGACCATTCCGAGCCGAGATAGAGACCCGCCTTGCGCAACTGGTTGTCGAAAGTAGGGTCGCCCATGAAATCGACGGTGACGCCACGCGCATCGGATAGCAACAAAACATAGTTCTGTTCGGCGACCTGGTTGAACAGCCCTTCAAGGCCGGAGCGGCCGATGCGGATCAGTTCTTCAGCCTGTTCGCGATGCTCGCGCAGCTTCGATCCCGGAACGATATAGGCTTCCTGCGCGATCGTCGGATCCAGCTTGTAATCATTGAGGCAGCGAAGCCAGGATTGGACCACGGGTGCATCGCGCGGGCTCGCAGCGCCCAAGCCAACACGCTCTATCTCACGCATATGCGACAGCGGCGTTATCATCGATCAGCCTCCCAAGCGGGAAGCTGACACACTCTCGGCGTGTCGACAATCCATATCTATCAATAGGAAAAGCAGCGACCGGTAGGGACTTCCCATGCGGTATCGATCGGAATCCGCGCCATCGTGATGCTGCAGCCTGAGTGCGTTTTCGTTTCTCCATTCTAAGAATCGCGTCGCCGGCGCTTTCCGGCGAGTGCTTCGATCCCCGCGGGAGCCTATCCGCGCCCATTGCTATCGCGGTTAAAAAATGCGCAGGGGCAAAAGAGTTTGAGGTGTGGGCGACAGGCCACAGTCAGAGATGCTAGGGGTGCTCACCGGGAAGGGGCACTCTATCAAGCAGGAGACTTCTCGATGAGCAGAACTGCCATGAACGCCCTAGGACAGCCGGTCTATTACAGCGGAAGTTCGACGGCATGGTATTCCGCAACCGGATCCGGACCGACCCTTTACGGCACGCCGGCCAACGATTCCATCTGGGGCGATAGTTCCGTCGACGTAACGATGGTCGGCGGCACGGGCGACGACATCTACTACCTTTATTCATCGACGAACCGGGCCGAAGAGGCCCCCGGCGAAGGCGTAGACACGATCGATACGTGGATGAGCTACACCTTGCCGGAGAATTTCGAGAACCTGACCGTCACCGGCAACGACCGATATGCGTTCGGCAACAGTGCCGACAATATCATCACCGGTGGTTCGGGCAGCCAGACCATCGACGGACGCGCAGGTAACGACGTGCTCATCGGCGCCGGTGGAGCCGATACTTTCGTGTTCGAACATGGCAACGGCAGCGACCTCATCGCCGATTTCAGCTCCAACGACACGGTCCGCCTCGATGGCTATGGCTTCACCTCGTTCGACCAGGTCCTGGCCAATTCTGCCCAGGAGGGGGACGATCTCCGGCTTCATCTCGCCGAGGGCGAAAGTGTGGTCTTCGCCGATACGACAACCGACCAATTGCAGGAGAGCCAGTTCAAGCTGAACCTGGACCGGTCCGCCTTCACGCAGACTTTCTCGGATGATTTCGACACGCTTCAACTCCGCAGCGACACAGGCGGTGTCTGGGATGCGAAATACTGGTGGGCGCCGGAAGAGGGGGCAACGCTAACCGAAAACGGCGAGCTGCAATGGTACGTCAATCCGAGTTATGAGCCGACCGCTTCCATCAACCCGTTTTCGGTCGAGGACGGCGTGCTGACGATCACCGCCGAGCGCGCCTCGGAAGAAATCCAGTCCGAGATCGGTGGCTATGATTACACGTCCGGGATGCTGACGACCTATTCGTCCTTCGCCCAGACCTACGGCTACTTCGAGATGCGAGCCGACATGCCGGACGATCAAGGCGCCTGGCCCGCTTTCTGGCTGCTACCCGCCGACGGCTCCTGGCCGCCGGAACTCGACGTCGTCGAAATGCGCGGGCAGGACACCAATACCGTGATCACCACCGCCCATTCCAACGAAAGCGGCGAGCACACCGTGAGCCGAGACGGAGTGCAGGTCGCCGATACCGATGGGTTTCACGACTATGGCGTGCTTTGGACGGAAGATGAGATCGTCTGGTACTTCGACGACACGGAGATCGCCCGCACGGACACGCCCGCGGATATGCACGAGCCGATGTATATGCTCGTCAATCTCGCGGTTGGAGGGATGGCCGACACGCCTAATGACGACTTTGCCGACGGCGCGGAGATGAAGATCGACTCCATCGAGGCGTACTCGCTGGACTCCGACTGGGATATCTAAGCGGACGACGAAGGGTCGGCCGCTTCCGGAGCGGCCCACCCTGCCAAACGGCCATGTCATGACCATGCGCAGCGTCTGTACGGATGGGCTCCAGGATCAATGTGAGCAGCCTTCGTCGGGTTCCGTGGCGAACCGGATGTCACTACCCGACGCAACGGCCAGGACGCGAGGGACGGCCACATCAGCGCCAGTCCGTGCTTCCGGTTCCTCTATCGTCTTGCAGGGTTTCGAGAAGCAAGCTCATTTCCCCGAGCGCAACGGTTTGGGACATGGCAATGTCCAGAAGCGCGTCTCTGAACCGGCTGCGCTGCGAGGCGTCGGGTCGCTGCAAGCCTTCGAAACGCGCTGGGCAAAGGTCACTCGCTGGGTGCGGCACGATTGCTCACCTCCTGCACCACGTCGGACGAATGGTGAACCTGGCGCGCTTGTCGTAGCAGATAGGAACCCAACTCTGCGGCTGCGGCGATATCGGCGAAGAGCAGGCCCGCCTCAGCCATGGTGCCGTCGTCGAGCGTATCTGTCTCCTTCGGGTCGAAATCATCCAGCAGTTCGAGAAGTGCCGCGATCCTACGCCGTTGCTCGCCGGCCGCGGTCAACAGGCTCCGCTCGATCCGCTCGCGCTCCAGCCTCTCAAGGTCGCGCAGTGCCTCGCCCACGCGGTCACGGCATTCGCAGTCGATGGCGCTGCTCAAGATCGCGCCGTGCATCCGTGCGATCGCACGGCTGATGTCCTCTTTTGTCTGGGCCAATGTCGATGTCATCGCGGGTTCGGCTGCTCGCATTACGTTTGTTCCACGTCCAGAGTTGCGTAGCGGCATCTTTCGGCGCTGCCGGTATTTCGACGTCCAGCCTAAAGGCAAGAGGGGCCGGGCTGTTTGAACCAGCGCAAAGAAAGGTAGCTTTCCACTGGCACGCCGCTTGGCCAGGACAGCCGGCCGCGTTTTAGCCCCACGGCCGAAGAGACTTGAGGTCTCCGACGATCACCACGCAGACCTCGGCCGCAAGGAAGGACGGGACTTCCGTCAGTTATTCCAATATCAAGTCCACGGGATGCGTTGCAGTCGCAACCGCAACGACAGACGGCCGGTCGCCGTCATTTCTGAACGTACCATGCCAGGCTCGTGGAGCCGTGAAGTAGGACTAACCTTGATGGTCGCATCAACACTCGGGCAGACGTCGCCCGCGTCTCCAGATGAATTCGCCGGGCGCGAGCAACTGCATGCGAGTTCCGCAGAATTCCGGAAGGAAGTCATCGAAATCACGGACGGTGTCTTTGCTGCCGTGGGGTATTCGGCGAGCAATGTCACGCTGATCCAGGGGGAGAAAGGCTCCATTATCGTCGACACGTCTGCAAACCCCGTCGACGCAAAGGCGATCGTGGACGCCTTCGGGAATCGCTTCGTACGTCCCGTCCTGGCAATCATCTACACGCACAATCACCCGGACCATTCCGGCGGCGCGAGCGTGTTTGCCGGATCTGACAACCCCGAAATCTACAGCCATCAGACGCTGTTGGAATCTGGTCCTGAGTTCGGAAGAGGACCGCGCGACGGCGGTGATGCCTTCGGCACCAAGCTCGCTGACCATCTGTTCATCAACGCGGGTACGCAGCTCGAATATGGCCGTGTGACCCCGCATACGCGGGAGGGATTCCTGCCGCCGACCCGCACATTCAGAGGGGAGAGCGAGACCATAGAGCTGGCGGGGGTGCAGATGCAGCTCATCCATACGCCAGGGGAGTCTCCTGAGAACACGGCGATCTGGATCGCCGGGAAGGGAGTGCTGGTCCCCGGCGATGATTTCCTGAAATCATACCCGAACCTCTCGCCGATCCGCGGCCTGAAGCTGAGGCCGCCGGAGAAGTGGATCGCAAGCCTCGACAAAATGCTCGCCTTGGACGCCACCTACATGGTCCAGGGCCACATGCGCCCGATCCTCGGGAAGGACGAGGTCCGCAAGGCTCTCACCGATTACCGCGACGGCATCAAGACCGTCCTCGACCAGACCCTGGCCGGGATCAAACAAGGAAAGACACCCGACGATCTTGTTCAGGAGGTGAAACTCTCTCCTGAGCTCTCAAAGAGCCCCTACCTGCAAGAATACTATGGCACTGTCGCGTGGGCTGTGCGTGGTATTTACGCCGATTACGTCGGCTGGTTCGATGGAAATGCCACGAATTTGAATCCTCTGCCGCCCGGGGAGCGCGCCCGAAAGATGCTCGAAATGGCAGGAGGCCTAGATAAGGTCATCGCCCGCGCCCGGGAAGCCATTGAGGCCAAGGAGTTTCAATGGGCGGCAGAAATGATCGATCATGTGTTGGCCGTTGACCCTGCGAACATGGCAGCCAAGGAGATCAAGGCCCAGGCGCTGACCGAGTTGGGCGAACGCCAGATCAATGCTACCGCCCGGAACTATTACCTCACCACAGCTCAATACCTGCTGAAGCGAGAGAGGCAGGCGTAGCCCTCGCCATTGAGTTGCTGTGTCCGCGCGGGCACGCCATCGTTCTTGAATTCGCTTCAAGGTGAGGACCGGAGGTTTCTTCGGTCCGAGACACCAGAGGCTTCATTGGGCGCGCGGCCGCGGGCCCTCCTGAACTTCGAGCTTATGCCCGGTCGCTTGCGCGGCCGGGCATGCAGGGAATGGAAACGCATGATTGCGCTATTGGGCCTCTTTCATCGTTTCCTGCTCGCCGGGCCTTACTTTGAGCCGAGCACGGATGTGATCGCGTCTGCGGCCGCTTTCACGACGATGTCAGCCTCTTTCTTCGTCAGGCAGAGTGGTGGTGCGAAGCCGAGGATGTCGCCTTGGGGCATGGCGCGGCCGATGACGCCGCGTTCCAGGAGGGCGGCGGCGATCTGCGGGCCGACCTTTTTTGCCGGGTCGAAGAAGGCCTGGTCGTCCTTGTCCTCGACGAACTCGACCGCCGCCATCAATCCGTCGCCACGCACCTCGCCGACATGCTTGTGGTCGGCAAGCGCTTTCGCCAGTTCCGAGCGGAAATAGGCGCCGGTTTTGCCGGCGTTCTCGACAAGGCCCAATTCGTCGATCAGTTCGAGATTGGCAACGCCCGCGGCCGCGCAGATCGGATGGGCGGAATAGGTCCAGCCATGGCCGATCGCGCCCAGCTCGTCAGAGCCCTGCACCAGCACCTGCCACATCTTGTCGGAGACGATCGTGCCGGAAAGGGGCGCATAGGCAGAGGTCAGGCCCTTGGCAATGGTGATGAGGTCGGGCTTCATGCCGTAATGGTCGGAGCCGAACATCGTGCCGAGACGGCCAAAGCCGGTGACCACCTCGTCGGCGACGAGCAGGATCTCGTATTTTTCGAGCACCGCCTGGATCTTCTGCCAGTAGCCCTTCGGCGGTGGTACGATGCCGCCCGTACCGAGGATTGGCTCGCCGATGAAGGCGGCGATCGTCTCCGGTCCTTCGGCCAGGATCATCTCTTCGAGCTTGTCGGCGCAATGTTGCGAGAACTGCTCTTCATCCATCGACCGGTCCGGGCGGCGGAAGAAGTAGGGCGCTTCCGTGTGCAGGATCGGCGCGCGCGGCAGGTCGAAAGCGTTGTGGAAGATATGCAAGCCGGTCAGCGAGCCCGTCATGACGCCGGAACCATGATAGCCGCGCCAGCGTGAGATGATCTTCTTCTTTTCCGGCCGGCCGAGGATGTTGTTGTAGTACCAGATCAGCTTGATGTTTGTCTCGTTGGCATCCGAACCTGAAAGACCGAAGTAGATACGGCTCATGCCCTGAGGCGCGCGATCGATGATCAACTTGGACAGCCTAATCGAGGCTTCTGTGCCGTGACCGACATAGGCGTGGTAGTAAGCGAGGTTCTTGGCCTGCTCGGCGATCGCGTCGGCGATCTTCTGCCTGCCGTAGCCGACATTGACGCAGTAGAGGCCGGCAAATGCGTCAAGGCTCGTCTTGCCGCTGGTGTCGGTAATGTAGACGCCTTCGCCGCGGCCGATGACCCGGGTCGGCGTCTCGCCGCGCGCATGCATGCCCATATGCGTGGACGGGTGGAAGAAGTGATCACGGTCCCAGGCGGTAAGTTCGTTGCTTCTGTCGAGCATGGTCTTTCCTTTCGCGTATGAAATGTGGCGCCCGCGATCAGGCGGCCGTGTCGATGCAGAGATATTTGAGTTCCGTGAAGGCTTCGATGCCGTGGCGGGAGCCTTCGCGGCCAAGGCCCGACTGCTTCCAGCCTCCGAAGGGGATCGGTCCGCCGGTGATCTTCACCCGATTGATGGCGACCATGCCATACTCAAGCGCCCGTCCGAGACGCATCTGGCGCGCGCCGCTCGCGGTGACGACATAGGCGACGAGGCCATACTCAGTGTCGTTGGCGCGAGCGATCACTTCGTCCTCGTCGTCGAAGGCCGTCACGGCTGCGACCGGACCGAATGTCTCTTCGCGCATGATCAGTGCCTCGTCGGGCACGTCGGTCAGGAGCGTGGGTTCAAAGAAAAGCGGCCCGGCCGGGTGGCGTCGTCCGCCGACCGAAAGCTTGGCGCCAAGCCGTAGCGCGTCGGCAAGTTGCTCCTCAACCTTGGCGATCGCTCGTTCGTGCATCAGCGGGCCGATTGCGCTGTCGCGGTCGAGCCCGGTGCCGACCTTCAAGCGCGCAATCCGCGCAGCAAAGGCCTCCTCAAAAGCCCTGAGGATCGGCCGCTCGACATAGATGCGATTGGCAGCGAGGCAATCCTGGCCAGACGTCGCGAACTTTGCGGCGATCGCGATATCGGCTGCCTTCTCCACGTCGGCATCGGCGAAGACGATCAGCGGCGCGTGCCCGCCGAGTTCCATGACCAGCCGCTTCATCGTCCGTGCGCACTGGCTGGCGATGAGCTTGCCGATTTCCGTCGACCCGGTGAAGCTCATGGCGCGGATGCGCGCATCGGCATTCATGCGGCCGACGATGGTGGCGGCATCCCCTGTCACCACGTTGAAGACACCTGCGGGCAGGCCGGCCCGCTCGCCGAGTTCGGCAAGGGCAAGTGCTGAAAGCGGTGTTTCGCTAGAGGGATGCGCAACGACGGTGCAGCCGGCGGCAAGGGCCGCTGCGGCCTTGCGCGTGATCATGGCGGAGGGGAAATTCCACGGCGTCACGATGCCGACGACGCCGAGGGCCTCGCGGCGGACGATCATCTCTGCTCCGGGAAGATGGCTGGTGACGCTTTCGGCGTTGAGGCGCTTTCCTTCCTCGGCATACCACTCGATGAAAGAGGCTGCATAGTCGATCTCGGCACGGGACTCGGCAAGCGGCTTGCCCTGTTCCAGCGTCATCAGCAGCGCAAGATCAGCGCGGCCCTCCAGCATCAGGTCATGCCACTTGCGCAGGATCGCGGCGCGCTGTTGCGGCAGCATGCTGCGCCAGGCGGGCAGCGCGTCGCTCGCGGCCGAGATCGCCTCCCCGGTCTGCTCGGCATCAAGGGCTGTGACCCAGGCAATGGTCGCCGACGAGGCGGGATCCGTCACCTTGAAGCCGGCACCGTCATGGCCGGCGATCCAGCGACCGCCGACATAGGCGAGCTCCCGCAACAGGTGCGGGTCGGCAAGGCGGGCGAGGGCGTCGTGAAAGGTCGTGCGGGCAAATACGGCGGTCATGGCGGCCTCCTCTTGTTGTGGAGGAAGTCTGCCAGAGGGAAGGCGACAGATTGTCTATTGCCGGGGTGGGCGGAAGAGACTTTGGCCAAAGGTAGGGGCGACCGTAGACGATCTCTCTATTGGGAGGCGGGAAGCAGCGTCTCGAGCGGTCACGAGATAAGGCGCAAAGCGCGCCTACTGGTCCTTCCAGGTGTGAAAGACTGCGGCCTGGCCGACACAGGCGCCGTCGGAGCGCACAAGCTGCCAGACAGTCGCCTCTTCGATCCAGAACCGGCGTCCGGATTTCGCGATCCGAACGCCGCGATAGTTGTCGATGAAACCCTTGGCAGAGACGCCGTCTAGAAGGCGCTGCCTTTCTTCGCGGTCTGGCGCCTCGGCAGAAAGGCGCGACGGCATACCGATGAATTCCCCCCAAGAATATCCGAAACAGGCCTGGGCCGTCTTGTTCGCGTATATGAAACGGGGATCCTCGGACCGGTCATGTGCGAGCAAGGCGAACGGCGCAGATTCATAGAGCCACCTGCCGTCCGCGGAAGGATCACCTAAGCTTCTGCCCGTCAGCTGGCGGAAGCTTGCAATCATCAGTGCGGAAATCTCTTCGACGTCACGCTCGCTCATCATGCCGTTCCCTTTTTGCTGTGCGTCGCCATTGGCCGCATCTTGCAGACATCGGCCATCGTGGAGGCGAGAGTCCGCTATCGATGCTGCCCTAGTTTCCGGCCAGCCACCTGGATCGCGTGGTGTTCCTGAAGGCGGGCGCTCTGCGAAGAATTCCACGTTATCCAGGCTGAGCGCCTCTGCCGATGATTTCTCGAGACTGCGTGCGCCTTAGGCGGTCAGTCGTGGATGGCCATCTGCAATTCGGCATCGCGGCCGAGTGTCGCCATCCATTCGGTGAACTCGGGGCGGCTCTTGATCTGCCGACCATAGTGACGGCCAAGCGCCGCAGTGAGCTCACCCCGGCGGCCGAGCTGTTCGTCGGCAAAGCCAATCATCTGGGAATTCGGCCACGCTTGCGGGCGGATGGCGACAAGGCGGGCAAAGAGGCTTTCGCCGGGCTCATCCGGGTTTGCCTGCGCCATGAGGGTCAGCATGGCCGCCGTCGAGCGCGACACGCCCATATGGCAGTGAACCAGCACATGGCTCGCGGCTTCCCGATCCTGCCGCATCAGGAAATCCGTACCGAAGCGAAGAACGGCTTCCACGTGTTCCGGGCGGGGCATCACCCGGTTCGGCGCCGCCGCAATGATATCGTGGAAACGCAGCGTCGTGCGGTGGTGCTCGCCATAGGCGCCGAAAGCTTCCAGTTCCGGGAGTTCCGGATCGACGATCGACAGAACGTGGGTCACGTTTCGGCTGCTCTGCCCCGGAAGTTCCTCGATACCGCAAACGGTCAGCACGGGAGAAAAGGTCGTTTCCATGTCCACTATCCTTGCATCGGTTTCATGAAGCATCTGCCCGCATTGCGCACGGGCAGGGCAAAAAGCACGTCGAGCATCATACATCGGGGTGCCGCAGATCGGCACGATGAGGGGTGGATCGACGCGCGGCAGGCGTTGAGAATGACGGTTTCATCGGCGGGAGGCGACGACGAAGCCGTCGGGAGAGATGAAAACTATACGTGCGCCGGCCTTCTTGGCAATCTCGATATTCGAGAACAGGGTAACTCTTGCGCCCCAAAAAGGAGAGCACGAAAACCACGCCCTTTCCCGTCAGGCGGGGGACCGCAACCATCTGCAAGGTTGGACATTCACGATACCGGAAGATGCCGTTCTCCAGCCGCTCCACCAACCGGGGGGGCGCCGCGATGGGGTCTGCTCTACGGGCAACAAGGAAGGCGTCGTTCAATGTCCGGTTTAATTAGAAGTTGGCAGCGTTGCCAGTTGCACTCGTCATCGAATGTGCAATGATTTCCGAATTAAACGACGCCGAATAGCTGAAATCTCGAGACGCCTTTGCGCGACGATCCGTGCCTAGTGCAACTTCCAGCTAACAGGACTTGAACACACCTTACACACCAATGAAGGCACACCAATGAAGGAATGTGATCATGCGTAGAATTCTTGCCTACCTCACGGTCGCTTCGTTCTTCTCGACCTCTGCTTTTGCGGATCCCGCCGTCCTGACGGCAAATGTGAATTTCAGGGTAGGCCCGGGCACCGGATTTGACGCGATACGCGTCATCCCCCAAGGCGAGGAAGTCGATATCAAGGAGTGTGATTCGGAAGCCAGCTGGTGTGCCGTGAGTTATTCCGGCACAAATGGGTTCGTTGCGGGCAAATATCTCAACCAGTCTGACGCCACCGCGCCTGCCTGGCCAAGGGTGTTCAACACCGACAAGGGCGCGACGATCACGCTCTTTCAGCCGCAGATAATATCCTGGAAGGATTTCAAGGAGCTCGAGGCTCTTGTGGCCACCGAACTCAAATCGTCCGCAGACGCAAAGCCGGTCTACGGGATCATCGGGCTTTCGGCAAAGACTGTCGCTGATGATGCATCTGAAAACGTCACGCTGACGGAAGTTCGCACCACGCGGCTCGAGTTCTCTGCGCTCGACCGCCAGCAACTTGCCGATCTCGCGCTCGATATCGGCAAGCTTGTTCCTACCGATCCGATCGTCGTGTCACAGCAGCGGCTGGCCGCGAGCCTTGCGGATTTTGAGCGTCTCGCAGACGTTCCGGATATCAAGGCCGACCCGCCGCCGATTTTTGAGAGCGAGGCGCCAGCGATCCTGTTGCAGACGGATGGCAAGGCGGTTACGGCCCCGGTCAAGGGCGTTGAGGGCCTATCGTTCGTGGTCAACACGAATTGGGACCTGTTTAAAGTCGAACAATCAGGCGATTACTATCTGCGAAGCGACAAGAACTGGCTCACCTCGAAGACATTGGAGACCAGTTGGGTTGAGGCAGAAATGGTTCCGGATCTGTTTTCCAAACTGCCGGACATCGAGAACTGGAAAGTGGTAAAGGCCTCCCTTCCGCCAACGCGCTTCACCGAGAACGAGATCCCGAAGGTTTTCTATTCGGAGAAGCCAGCGGAGCTCTTGATCTTTGACGGAAAGCCGGTCCTCGAACCGGTGACGGGCACAGGGCTAGATTGGGTTTCCAATACGACCAGCTCGGTCTTTTTCCATAGGGCCAGCAAGAACTGGTACACCCTTCTCTCCGGCAGGTGGTTCTCATCAGCCTCGCTCGAAGGACCCTGGAGTTTTGCCACTCCCGATCTGCCGGAAGATTTCGTGAACCTACCCGACGACGCGCCCTACTCAGCCGTGCGTGCTTCGATCCCCGGCACCTCCGAAAGCGCAATGGCGCGTCTGAGAGCGAGCATTCCGAAGCTTGCGCGGGTTTCGACCGATGGTTCATTGAAGGTGGACGTACACTACAATGGAGAGCCGAAGTTCGAGCCGATCGAAGGCACGTCCCTGTTTTATGCCGTCAACGCGAACGAGCAGGTCATCAAGGTCGCGGACAAGTATTTCGTCCTCAAGGATGGCATCTGGTTCGTCGGCGATACGCCGACCGGGCCCTTTGCCGTTGCGCGCGCGGTTGCCGATGAGATCTACGGCATTCCATCGTCGTCTCCGGTCTATAACGCCACCTATGTCCGCGTTTACGACACGGAACCGGACGCCGTCTGGTACGGCTACACCCTCGGCTATCTCTATACCTATCTCGCCTGGGACACCGTCGTCTGGGGCTCGGGTTGGTACTATCCACCCTATTGGGACTATTACGATGACGATTGGCCCTACTATCCGCCTCCGATCAGCTATGGGTTTGGCGCCTCATACAACCCGGCCTACGGTACCTTCGGCCGCTATGGCTATGCCTACGGTCCCGAGAGGGGTTTGGCATTTGGCGCGGCGTATAATCCCGTCACCGGGACCCGGTTCCGCGCTGGTGCTGCGTCAGGACCTGGCGGCGAACGGGGCTTCATCTCCGCCTACAATCCAAGGACCGGCAACGCCATGGTCGCGCGCGGCGGGCAGAATGTCTACGGTTCCTGGGGCAGCGTTGCAGTCAAGCACGGCGGAGAATTCGCACGTATAAGCGGCGGAACAACAGGCAGTGCCGGCGGTCTGCGCTGGCGCAACACGGAAGGCAACAAAGGCTTCATCGTCGGCAGCAAGGGTGGCGACGTCTATGCCGGTCGCGACGGCAGCGTCTATCGTCGCCAGGACGGGCAGTGGCAGAAGCACACGCCGGATGGCTGGCAACCGGTTCAGCGGCCGGACGGAGAGAACCTGCGAAATGCCGGTCAGCGTGCAGCATCCAATCGACCTCAAGCCGCCCAACGTATTCAGAACCGGGTCGAGACAAGGCCTGCACCCCGTCGCAACCAGCAGGTTCGTCAGCGGGCGCCGGATCATCTATCCTTCGATCGTGCCGGACGACAGTTCGGCAACCAGAATGAACTGAGCCGCAACTATGGCCGGCTCTACCAGGAGTCCGGCCGCAACTTCCAAAGCTTTGACCGTGGCGGCGGCTATCGCGGCGGCGGTTTTCAGGGTGGCAGCCGCGGCGGGTTCCACGGCGGTGGCGGTCGGGGCGGTGGGGCGGCCTTCCGTGGTGGTGGCGGCGGTGGAGGACGTGGCGGCGGCGGCCGGGGCCGCTGAACGCGCGGATTGATCTGGCGAAAGCCGCATCGGGAGACTTTCGCCAAAGCACGGCCGGCGGAGGCCACACCCTGTCCATCGGCTCGTCCGACTGTACTGGAGGAGGCTGCTGATGGCGGCCTCCAACCAAGCGATGGCGTGTCGAGCCGGTTCCGTCCGCAAAACCCTGGCGCCGTCACAAAGCAGCTGCAGGACAGCCGATGGACAGGGTCTGTCGCCTAGAACGGCGTCCGAGGCTGAACGCACGATCGCGTCCTGACCAAGGAAGAGCCCACCGGTCAGCAAGGTCTCGCGTCATGGCGCACATCGCCGATAAACGGCAGCAAAAAAAGGGAAACTTAAAATGCGGTTCACCCGAAACAAGCTAGCAGTGCTTACTTTCATCTGTCTGACGTCGCCTGCATTTGCCGGCACGACCGTCAAAGTTGTCGAGAGCGGCGAGGCTGGCGGTTCGATGACCCTCACACTGGATCAATCGACCATCAAGGCCGGCGAGACGACCTTCATGGTCCACAACGACGCAATGACAGAAGAGCACGAGATGGTGCTGATCAAGTTGAAATCGGCCGACCAGAAGATCGATGTCGTCGCGGCCAAGCACCGCGTCAACGAAAAGCAGCTGAAAAGCCTTGGCGAGGTGTCCGACCTGAAACCGGGTGCCGATGGCCAGATGAAGGCCAAACTCACGCCAGGGTCCTATGTACTGCTCTGCAATATCAAGGGACACTTCGAAGCCGGCATGCATGCGATGCTGACGGTCACGAAGTAGCCCGCCTCTGACGCAGAGACGGCCAATTGCACCGGTGGTCATCGCATGGCCGCCGGTTGCGCATTGAGATTGGGCAGTGGCAGTTCAGTCGTTGCCTATGCAGACCACTGAAAACGAAAGCGAGGTAGGCGCTTGGCGTCAGCCGGGAGCCAGTTCGTGCTCGACAAGCTTTTCGCGGCGCCCGTAGGAAAGCAGTTCGCGCGTATAGGGATCGGCTGGCGCGCCGATGACCTCTTTCGTTCTGCCGAATTCGATGACGTCGCCGTGCCGCATGACCAGAAGCGCGTCGGAGACATGTGCGACGACCTTCAGATTATGGGTTACGAAGAGCATCGACAGCCCGCGGCTTTCCTTCAGATCCGAAAGGAGATTGAGGATCTGTGCCTGCACCGAGACGTCGAGCGCCGATGTCGGCTCGTCGAGAATGAGGAGGCTCGGCTCCAGCGCCAGTGCGCGGGCGATCGCCACGCGCTGAGCCTGACCACCGGAGAGTTCGCTTGCGCGTCGGTCGAGAAAATCGGCCGGCAGCCCGCAGTCGCAGAGCAGGCCCGCGATCTTCTTCCGCATGGCCGCGCCGTGTCGGCCGCCTTGCGCCAGGATCGGCTCGGCAAGGATATCGGCGATCGTCAATCTCGGGCTCAACGAGAGGAAGGGGTTTTGCAGCACGACGCCGATCTTCTGGCGTTCCCGGCGCAACGCGCTGCCCCTTAGCGCAAGCCAGTCCTGGCCGTCGAGCCGGATCTGCCCGCTTTCCACCGGAAGGAGCCGAAGGATGGCGCGCAGGAGACTTGTCTTGCCGGAGCCGCTTTCGCCGACGATGCCGAGGGTCTCGCCCTTGGCAAGGCGGAAGCTTGCGCCGTTGACTGCGGGTTTTGGGCGCGCCGCGAAGAGACCGGCGCGGTAGCGGATCACGAGATTGTCGATGTCCAGTATCGGCGTGGTCATGCAGCATCCTCCGGCAGGTGGCATAGCCAGCGATGCACAGCACGGCTGCGCTCCGGCGGTGGCGTGACTGCGCACTCATGGAGCGCCTGGGGACAGCGCGTGGCAAAGGCGCAGCCGGCAATTGCCGAGCGCGGCGGCGGGATGGAGCCCTCGATAGCCGCGAGCCGTGCTCCGAGCGGTGCAGCGTCGGGGAGTGCGGCGAGCAGGGCACGGGTGTAGGGGTGCCCGGGACTTTGCAACACGGCATCGACCGGGCCGGTCTCGACGGAGCGGCCTGCGTAGAGCACGGTTGCACGATCGCAGGCCTCGGCGATGACGTCCATGTCGTGGGTGATCATCAAAACGGTGAGGCCGCGCTCGGTCACCAGCTTGCGCAGAAGCGCCAGAACTTGGGCGCCGACCGAGACGTCGAGCGCTGTGGTCGGCTCGTCGGCGATCAGGAAGTCCGCGCCGGTCGCCAGTGCCTGGGCGATGACCACGCGCTGCTGCATGCCGCCGGAAAGCTGGTGCGGATAGCTGCGGAGCACTCTTTCAGGATCAGACAGTCCCGTTGAGGCCAGCAGATCGATCGCCTCCGCGCGCCTCGCCCGATGCGGCAGGTCGCCATGGGCGCGGATCACATCGTCCATCTGCGTGGCGATGCTGAGCACCGGATTGAGGGCGGCGGCCGGATCCTGGGCGATCATGCCGATCCGCCGGCCACGCAGTCGCGCCGCATGCTCGCGAAGATCCTCGCCGTCAAAATGGAACCGGTCGGCAACGATGCGGGCACCCTTCGGAGCCAGGCCGAGTGCCGCCATCCCGGTCATGGTCTTGCCGCAGCCGGATTCGCCGATGACGCCGTGGATCTCACCGCGCTCGATCTCGAGGCTGACCGCACGCACCGCATGAACGTCGCCTTCTGACGTCGGGATGCTGACCGACAGGTTGCGGATATCAAGCAGAGGCACGGGCGGTTCCTCCCTTGCGGTCGCGCAGCGCATCGCCGAGCACGCTGAAGGCGAGCGCAATCGCGAAGATGGTGAGGCCCGGCATGGCCGAATACCACCAGCGCGCGGGGAAAAACTTTCGACCGGCATCGACCATCTGGCCCCAGTCGGCGGTCGGCGGCAACACGCCGAGGCCAAGGAAGGAGAGGGCAGCCGCGGTAAGAAGTGCCGGCCCGACATCGAGAGCCGCCTGCACGGTCAGCGGCCTGCCTGTCGCCGGCAGGATGTGGCGGAGGATGATGCGCCAATGCGAGACGCCGGAGAGTTGCGCCGCCTCCACATAGGGCTGACCACGCAGCACTAGCACCTCCGCGCGGGCCAGTCTCGCATACCAGGGCCACCAGGTGACAGCGACGGCGATGACGCTGTTCAGAAAGCCCGGTCCGAGGGCGGCGGCCATCAGCACCGCTAGCAATAGTGCAGGGAAGGCAAGGAAGACGTCGGTGCCGCGCATCAGCGCCTCGTCGACCCAACCGCCGAAGTAGCCGGCGGCAAGACCGATCGGCAGGCCGATCAGCAGCGAGAAGGCGACGATCAATATGCCATTCGTCAGCGACACCCGGGTGCCGTAAGCAATGCGGCTCAGAATATCCCGGCCAAGATGGTCTGTCCCCAGCCAGTAGTCTGCGGAGGGCGGCGAGAGCTTGGCGACAACATTCGGGCCGCCGGCCCCCTGCAGGGGATAAGGCGCGATCCACGGCGCGAAGAGCGCGACGAGCACGAAGAGAAGGACGATGGCAAGGGCGACGGTGCCAGGCCAGCCGAGGCGTTGGAGGAGCTTTTTCATGACAGCGCCACCCGCGGGTCGACAAGGGCTTGGGTGATGTCGATCAGCAGATTCATCACGACATAGCAGATGGTCACGACCATGGTGACGGCGGCGATGACCGGAAAGTCCTTGGCGAGGATCGCTTCGGAGACGTAACGGCCGAGACCCGGCCAGGCGAAAATGATCTCGACGAGCACCGCGCCGGTCAGTGCATAGGCGAAGGACAGGCCGATCACCGTCAGTGCCGGCCCCATGGCATTCGGCAGCGCGTGACCGAAGAGGATGCGCGGTTCGGAAAGGCCGAGCGCGCGGGCCGCAACGATATGCCGGCGCTCAAGGATTTCGATCATGGCCGAGCGTGTCAGCCGCATGGCGACACCTGCAGGATAGGACGCGAGTGTCAACGCCGGCAGGATCAGATGCGTCAGGGCATCGCCGAATGCGTCGAACCGGCCGGCGATGAGCGCGTCGATCAAGTTGAAACCGGTCACCATCGGCAGCGGCGCCGAGATCGCGATTTCTCTGGAAAGTCGGCCGGAGAGCGGGAGGATGCCAAGCCATTGCGCAAAGATGAGCTGCAGGATCATGGCCAGGAAAAAGGTCGGCATGGCGACGGCAGCGATAGAACCGAAACTGCAGAACCGGTCCGCCCAACCGCCTTGCCGCGCCGCGGCAATTACGCCGAGCGGGATACCGATCAGGAGCGCAAGGCCGGTCGAAAATATGGCGAGCTCCAGGGTGGCCGGAAGATAGGCCCTGAGATCTTCTGCAATGAGACGCCTGGACTTGTAGGAAATGCCGAAATCGGCTGAGGCCATGGCGCCTGCAAAAGTTGCGAAACGGGCCGGAAGAGGCGCATCGAGATTGAGTTCCTGGCGCGCCTTCTCGATTTGCTCGGCCGTGGGACGCGGGCCCGCATAGAGCGCTGCGGGGTCCGACGGAACGACCTGTGCCACCACGAAGACCAGGAAGGTCACGCCCACCAAAACGAAGGCGGAGAGAAACGTGCGGCGCAGGATGTAGCGTAGAAGTTCCATCAGACCCCCCGCGTGCCCTACCGGCTCAGATCGTTGACAAAGGCGATGTGCCCGTAGGCCGGATTGTCGGCGTAGCCCTTGATGTCAGCACGGATGATATGGACGTTCGGCTGGTCGAGCATGAAGATGGCTGCCGCATCCTCGATGATCTTGCGCTGCGCCTCGATGAACAGCGCCTCGGCGCGCGGGCGGTCCGTGCCCGAGAGCTTGGCCGCTTCATCGATCTTGGCGTCTACCTCCGGGTTGGAATAGTAGCCGAGATTGAAGTTCGGCTTCTCTTCGCTGTGGAACAGGTTGAAGAGGTAGTCATAGGGGGTGACGAAGGTCGGCCACCAGAACATGACGAAAATGTCCTGCGCCGCCTCGGGGTTCGATTTGCCGAGCTGCCACTGCGCTTCCCATGCCATCGGCTGGAGTTTCAGCGTGATGCCGAGCGTCTCCAGATTGGCCTTCCAGAGTTCGCCTGCGACCGCCTCGATCGCCTGGGACGTGGAATAGGTCATGACCAGTTCCAGGCCCGGCTCCACGCCTTCTTCTGCAAGCAGTGCCTTTGCGGCTTCCAGATCGGTTTTCGGGATCGGCGCATTGGCGTCGTGGCCCCAGATGCCGGCCGGGACGACGCCCTTGGCGCGCGAGCCGAAGCCGCTCGTTCCCGCGGAGATCACGTCGTCATAGGGAAAGGCGAGTGACAGGGCCTGACGCACCTTGACCTTGTCAAGTGGCGCGCGCTTGACATTGTAGAGGCCGAACAGCGTTTCGAAGGAAGGATTCACGACCACGTCTAGGTCGGGATTGGACTTCAACGCCTCGAGATTTTCGTAAGGGAGGCTGTAGGTCCAGTCGGCCTGGCCGCTCTCGATCATGTTCTGAGCGAGCGTCGCATCCTCGACGATCTCGAACGAGATCGTCTGGAAGGCACCATCGGGCACCTTGCCCCAATAGCCTTCGACCCGGTCGAGAACGGCGCGCTGACCGGGCTCGTAGCGCGAAATCTTGAACGCCCCGGTCCCTGCATCGTTGCCGTCGTTGAACCAGGACGCTTCCTTGTCATGCGAGGAAGGCGCGTAGATCCAGGCGGCAAAGCCGGCTGATGCGATGAGGTCCAATGGCTGCGGTTCGGAGAGCACGAAGACCACCTTCAGCGGTTCCGGCGTTTCGATGGACGAAACCGGGCCCCAGATGAAGGACGCACCGCCGCCGATTTTCTTGGTCCGCTCGATCGAGCCCTTGACCGCCTGTGAGGTGAGCGGGCTGCCGTCATGGAACTTCACGCCATCGCGCAGGGTGAAGGTCCAGGTCTTGCCGTCTGCGCTCACGTCCCAGGAGGTGGCAAGCAGAGGCTCGATTTTGGCTTCGGCCTTGTCGGTCGCGGGAATGTAGCGCGTCAGCCCTTCGTAGACATTGGCAAGCACCGCGCCGTCGTTGGAAAACGAGGTGGCGGGGTCAAGGTCCGGAAAGCTCGTCGGATAGGCGAGCGTGAAGATGCTGCTCGCGCCCTCGGCCATCGCAAAATTCCAGCGCGACGCGGCGGCTGTGGCCAGAGCGGTGAGGGCGGCGGTTTTCAAGAAATTGCGGCGGTTCATGTCGGGCTCCCAATCGAGTTCTGGAGGGGCGGACGCTTAGGCGTCTTCTTTGTAATGGGGTACGGCAGGCGCATCCGCAGACACGCCCATCGGCACGAAGTCGAAATCGTAACCAAAGGCACGCGGGCCGACGGAGGCGAGCGCGATTTCGCTGCGCAGCAGCACCGGGGCAGGCATGGACAAGACGTCGATGCGCAGGCCGTAGCGCAGTTCTTCCGTGCCGATCGCCCGGCCGGTTTCCGAATCCACGATGCAGATCAGGTCCGGCACCATGGTGATGATCTCTTCGCCTTCACGCGCGATCAGATATTCGTTCTGGATGTCGACCGTCAGTGTGCGCCCCGCGTCCGCATCCAGGCCCGCGACGGTGAGCTTGCCGCGAGTGAAGCCCGCCATAACGCGGCGGCTGATATCGGTCACCTTGCCACGCATCAACCGCACACCACCGGATTGCTTCAAGATGGCCTCGACCGGATCCTCCTTGGCCGCGCGCGCGTTCATGACAGCGTCCCCGAGGCTCCAGGCCTGGCTGGTGGTGTGGGGCACGCCGAAACGGCGGACGAATTCACCGGACATCGGCGCCGTCGTCATCAGTGCCGTACATCCCATGGCAATGGTGCTGGCGCGCAGCAGCTTCTCCAGCATCTTCGGCGTCGTCGCGTCGGTGACGACGAGCACGTTGCCGTCCGCATCGGCAAGGGCCGCGGGCTGCACCGCCTGGCCGTGGATGAAGAAAGTCGTCATCTGCACTTCCGGGAAAGCGCGACCCATGCCGTCCGCATCGACGACAGGCAGATCGACCATCGCCGCCGTCAGCATCGGCGCGATGCCGTTACCACCACCGACTTCGTCACCGAGCAGTGCATCGACCTTGCGGCCCAGATGCCGTTCGAGCGCGTTCAAGAGCCGGACGCCCTCACTGCCTTCCGGGATCTTCTCGATACCCACGGTCGGGGCACCGATGCCGCCGATACCGAGAATCTGGGCATCCGGTGCCATGTCGGCCGGCCGCACCATGCGAATGCGCTTGCCTTCGCGCAAAAGCGCCTTGGCACGCAGCAGGCCATGATAGGTGCTACCGCCGCCGCCGGTTCCCAGAATGCCGCAGCCGATGGCGATGCGATCGATATCCGCTTCGCTGAGCGTCCAGTACTTCATGCCCGCAACTCCCCAATCACTTTCGCGGCGACGCGAACGGCATTGCCGGGCAGGTAAGCCAGCGGCGTTTCTTCGATTTCGGCAAGGGTGGTCGTATCGGCATCTGCGCCGGCCTCGACGGCGCGCGCCCGAGCCTCCGCGACAATGGATTCCAGTGCGATTTCCCGCGTGGTGCCTTCGAGCGAAACCACGCTGTCCACCTCGCCGGAGACCTGCGCGATTGCCGCACCGATTGCGTTGGCCGAACCGAAATGATCAGGTTTTAGCGAAACCGAGGTTCCCTCCAGCAGCCCCTCGACCAGTACCGAACCGCCGCCGACGAGAATGGCGGGGATCGGGTCGGCGCTTGGCTTCATGCGATCCAGCACCGTTTCGATGCTGGCCTTCATCTGCGCCAGCATCTGCTGCGCAAATTCCGGCGTGATGGGGCTGAGGCGGCTGCGGTCTCCGAGCTCGACGAGGCCGGCAGCGACGGCGATATCGGTTGCCGTCAGCGTGTCGCCGCCGAAGCAGAGAGCCTTTTCCGGCAGCCGAAAACCGACCGAATCCGGACCGATCGTCGAAGCCGGACCGGGGCGTACGATGCTGCCGCCGCCAAGGCCGAAGGAGTAGACATCCGGCACGCGGAAATTGGTCGGCACGCCGCCGATCATCGCGCCTTCGCTGCGGGTGCGGGGGAAGCCGGCGACCAGCATGCCGATATCCGTGGTGGTGCCGCCGATATCGATCACGGCCGCGTCGGAGAGCCCGGTGAGGAAGGCCGCGCCGCGCATGGAGTTGGTCGGTCCCGACGCGATCGTGAAGACTGGATACCGCTCGGCGAACGCGGCTGCCATCAGCGTGCCGTCGTTCTGCGTGAGGAAAAGCGGGCAGGTGAGGCCGAGAGCGGCAAAAGCCGAGCGGAAGGCGCCGACTGTTTCGCGTCCGAGCGTGTGGAGGCTCGCATTGAGGATCGTGGCGTTTTCGCGGGGCAGGAGGCCGGTGCGGCCGACGCGGTGCGACAGGCTGATTGCCGCGCCAGGCATTTCTTCTGCGACGATTTCCGCCGCGTCGTTTTCCATTTTCGGGTCGACCAGGGCGAAGACCGAGCAGATCGCGACGGCGGAGATGCCACGCGCCCGCCAATCGCGGCACGCCGCGCGGATCGCCACATCGTCGAGCGGCGCAATCTCCGAGCCATCGTAATTGACGCCACCGCCAACCAGGGCGGCACCACCGTCGACGACGGGGCGAAGCGTGTCCGGCCAATCGATCATTGGCGGCAGCGAGCGCGTCGCCGCGCCGCAAAGTCGGAGAACGCCAACCTTTTCAAGGTGCCGGCCCTCGACGATGGCGTTGAGGAAGTGCGTGGTGCCGATCATCACCGCATTGACCGCGCCGGCAGAAACGCCTGCTTCGGCCAGGACCGTGCGGATTGCTGCGCTGACGCCCGATGTCACGTCCGCGGTGGTCGAGGATTTTACCGTGGCCAGGACCTCGGCGCCGCGCAGCAGCGCCGCGTCCGTATTGGTTCCGCCGACATCCACTCCGATACGAAGCATGGTCTATCCCTTTTTCTTGCCGCCGAGATCCGTACCGCGGCTGATTGCGGTCGTCCTCGTGCCAAATACCTTGTAGAGGCGCAGCACGACCGAGCTCGTGACGCGCTTGACGCCGGGCAGTTTGCCCAGTTCCTGATCGATGAATTCGAGCAAAGCCGCATGGTCGGCGACGAAGAGTGAAGCGCTGAGGTTCGCCGTACCGCTCGTGGCGGCGAGGTAGCCGATCTCGTCATACTCGGCGAGCAGGATGGCGACGTCTTCCTGTTTGCCGGGCTCGACTTCGATCAAAAGCTCGACCTGGACATCGCGTCCGAGCGCCACCGGATCAGGAATAGCGCCGATGACGATCATCTTGGCCTGGAGCAATCCGGCAATGCGGTTGCGGATCGTGCGTTCCGAGGCGCTGCCGATCCGGCCGGCGATCTCGGCCGCCGAAAGGCGCCCGTCTTCGGAGAGATAACGGATAATCTCGCGGTCCAGATCATCGACGAGGTAGCGTTGGGTCATCACCGTTTCCGTTTCAGCCTTGATGATCCGATTAAATTTCCGAAACGGAATTGTGTCAAGAATATTTCAATCCAATTGGGCAGTTATTATCAAAAATTGCCCGTTTTAGGCATCTATTCATTCATAAGTTGCCGAATCGGAAATTGCGATGCGGTGAGAAGGTGACCTATGCGGCTATGCGGGGAGGCAGCATGCATGGCTTCCGTTCGGCGTGGCCTCGCGCCCAGTCTCTCGTCTAGCGCCTGAAGACCGTACGCGCTGACGAACGGTCGAGAGGGGGGCGTGTTGATCTTCAGCCGAATGCCAATCTGATGATCGGGCTGAGCATCCCGATCAAGACGGAGGACTGCGCAACGAGCGCTTGAGGTTAGCGGTGGTGCTAGGTTGGCGCTGTGGAGCAGGAACTGGCTCTGTTGCAAAACACAGCGGCGCGGGAGGGTTCGCCACGATTACCGATGTCTGGATCAAGCATACCGCGCTGCCGCAGGCAAAGGTCGCAAGGGCGACCGCCTACAGCGATATGCTCGTCGCCACAGCGGGCCTGGCATTCGCGATGGGAAGACCGACGAACCACAATGCCGTCAGTCGTTTCTGGGAAAGTAGCTGAGTGTGCGTTGCTGTTTGCGAGCCGTTAGCCGCCCTGCCGCAGGGTCAGTGGTACTTTTCCTGCTCGCGAACGAGGATCGCCGGAGCGTTCAGCCCGGCGATCGGTTGTTTGACATCCGTCGGAATGTCCCCGGTCAGTTGAAGGTCGAGATAGCGCGCGCAACAGACCCTCAGAAACGAAGTGAAGTTCCCAAGATCGTGGCCGGCATCGATGGACTCATGATGCAGCTTGGTTATCAACTGCGTGACGTTCATGCGATCGCGATGGGCGATCTCCTCGAGCTTCGACCAGAAGAAGTTCTCTAGCCGAACGCTTGTCACCATGCCATCGATGCGTAGCGAACGCGTTGTACTTTCCCAGAGCCTTGCGTCCGCCTTTATGAACAATTCGCACATCGCGGTCCTCCCTTGTCCGCTTCCTCAGGCGGCGTCCGTTTGTAGCAGGGCGGAGGCGTCGAGCACAGCCATGAATTGCCGCAGCCACGACGGGTGCGCCGGCCATGCGGGGGCGGTGACGAGGTTGCCGTCCGAGACCGCGTCATCGATCGCGATATCGGCATAAATGCCGCCGGCGAGTTCGACTTCCGGGCGGCAGGCGGGATAGGCCGAACATGTGCGCCCTTTCAGCACGCCGGCCGCTGCAAGAAGTTGGGCACCGTGGCAGATGGCCGCCACCGGTTTCCCGGCCTCGAAGAAATGCTGCACGGCCTTGATGACGTCGGGGTTGAGGCGCAGATACTCGGGCGCGCGGCCGCCCGGGATGACGAGCGCATCGTAGTCCTCGGCGCGAATACTGGAGAAAGTAGCGTTGAGGGCGAAGTTGTGGCCGCGTTTCTCGGAATAGGTCTGGTCGCCTTCGAAATCATGGATCGCGGTCGCAACCGTCTCTCCGGCCTTCTTGCCGGGGCAGGCGGCATGGACGCTGTACCCGCAGGCAAGCAGCGTCTGAAACGGGACCATCGTTTCATAGTCCTCGGTGAAGTCACCGGTGATCATCAGAATTTTCGAAGCAGTCATCTGTTCCTCCCAAAACCAATGGAAAGAGCCTAGCAGGGCAGGCGAGCCAGAAGGTACTAACGGAATACTACAACGAAAATTCCAGGCGGGACCGATTGGTGGCGGAGCGATCGCCATTCCGGTCCTGGTTCCTGTCAGTCAGTCTCGTGTGTGGCCCCCGATACGGCCCGAACAGCTACTCGCTGAGGGAAAAAACAGGGGTGCAATGATGGCGTCTCCCTCGTTTCATTTTGCAATCACTCATTGCGAGACGGGCCGTCACATATCTGTCATAAACGCGAACAAGATTCTGCTTCAAATCCACCGGAACCGAGAGAGATGTCCGAGCAATTCTCGCTACTATGCGAAATGCTGCCCCAAAACTCTGCTCGTTCAACGACATGTGTCCAGCAGGCTGGCGCGATTTGTTTTCGGACCTCAGCAGATAGCCTTCCTGAAGTCTTGCTCGTCACGAGCCGCCGCAACGGCCGCTGGGGAATACCAAAGGGGCGTATAGAGGCAGGGGAGACGGCGCGCGCCGCAGCCGCGCGCGAAGCGATGGAAGAGGCTGGCGTTAGAGGCCGGGTATCGAGCGATGCCATTGGCTCGTTCGTTTATACCAAGGATAGCATTGACCTCAGCTATCACCTCAACGTGCATTTGCTCGAAGTCGAGGAAATTCTGGCGGACTTCCCCGAGAGGCAAAGCCGGCGACTACAATGGACTCCGATTGAAGCAGCCGTCCAGGAAGTCTCTGAGCCCAAGCTCCGTGAACTGCTGTTGCTTCTGGCTGCAGAAAACGGGCTGTGTGTCGGGTTTGAACTCCAGGCCCGGTAGCGCTGCCGGCATCATGCAGGGAAATCACTTTGCGGTTTTCGCTCTTTGCAGAAGAACCTGCATCTCCTGAAATCGTCTCTTGCGTTCGGGATCGTCCTCATCGGCGGCGTAACAGATGCGTGAAACGCAGAAGCGCAGGATTTTTGTCGGCGCGTTCGCATTGTCGAACTCGCAGTCGAAGGTGTCCGTCATATCTGACTTCTTTGTGTCGGCTCTTTCGGAATACTTAAAGCGTGCACCGGGCGGTGCAATCTCGGGAAAGGACTGCACCACCCCGACGTTGAGCGTGTCGACCAGGAAGAAATTCTTGGCGACTGCCATGCAGGCCGTCTCCAGGCCGGGGCTTTGCGCATATGCGGGGCCTGCCGCGATACATAGAACTGGGAGAAGCCATTTCATCGCATACTCCATCCGCGGAAAAACCTTGCGATCCGATCGGCTGCTCCGACAACACGCGAAGGTGGAAATTGTTCCGTCGCGTGGCGATCAGGATGTTGGTGCGGTCGTGAAGCGAGATCCTGCTGGCTCAATTGATCGCAAAGCGCGCAGTTTCAGATACCGTATCGGCTATGAGCGCTTGGCCAACTGGTGTTCGCGCCAGATCGTGAAAAGGCCCGCGCCGACCACGATCAGGGCGCCGATGATCATGTTGTGGGTGATCGTTTCGCCAAACAACAGGACGGCAAACATCACGTTAAGAACCAGCTGAAAATAAGTGACCGGCTGAACTTCCGCGGCAGGCAGCAGCCCATAGGCCCGGATAAGGAAGTAGTGGCTAAGCGTGCCGCAGACGCAAAGAGCTGCCAACGCGAACCAATCGGTGGGGACGACTTCGGTCCAGTAGAACGGGCCGATCAGCGAAATCGCCAGTGCCCCAACCACACCCGCGTAAAAGAGACTCGTCACCGCGGAATCCTCGCGGCTGACTGCGCGCGTGGCGATGCTATAGAGCGCGAACAGCACGGAGGCGACAAGCGGCAGAAGCAGCGACATGTCGAAATGAACGTCCACCGGATTGATGATCACCAGAACGCCGACAAGACCAATCAGTACTGCAGCCCCGCGCCGCCATCCGACTACTTCTCCGAGAAGCGGTATCGACAGGATGGTGATGATCAGCGGTGTTGCCTGGAAGATCGACTGGCTCATGGCGAGCCCGGCGTGGACATAGGAAAAGACGATGACGACGATCTCTGCGACCAGCAGAAGGCCACGAACAACCTGCAGCAAAGGGTGTCGCGTTTGAATGGATCGGCGAATGCCTCCGGGAGACGACGCGGCAAAGGCAAATACGAAGAGGGCGAACGCCCAGAACCGGATCATCGTTATGAAGAGCGCCGGATAGCGATCACCCAGATACTTGGTTATCGCATCCTGGCCAGCGAAGATGCAGATGGCGAGGAACGCAAACAAATAGCCGCGGGTCTTGGGGCTCATCACACTAAAAACTCAGAATCGTTGACCAATTGATTAGCATAGACTTTTCGGGAGCGCTCGAACCAAAGCTCACGATACGGGTGCATTGGCGCGCGAAGTCGGATTGCCTGACCCATCGCTTCAAGCAAGTAGGGCGGTCGGAGCAGTCCCGGCCGGATCAGATCAGACCGAGATGGGCGGCCAGTTCCCGTGCTGCTGCGCCGCCTGCTCTGTTCGCTCCAATCGTGGAAGCCGAGGGACCGTAGCCTACCAGATGGATGCGTGGGTCCTTTTCGACCCGCGTCGCGAGGCGTCCGCCTAGGACGATGCCGCCGTCGTCCGCGCGCAGTTGCAGCGGAGCGAGATGATCGAGTGAGCTGCGAAAACCCGTCGCCCAGAGAATGACCTCAGCTTTCTGTTCCGTTCCATCCGGCCAGCGCACGCCGTGAGGAAGGATTTCGCTGAAGATCGGCAGCCGTTTTAGCGCCCCTCGTTTTGCGGCGGCCCGCAGGGCCGGGGTCCAGGGGATGCCGGTGACGGACACCACCGAGCCCGGCACCAGGCCGTTCCGCACCCTTTCTTCAACGGCGGCGACCGCGGCGCGGCCGTCTTCCTGAGTGAATGGTCCCTCGTGAAACTGCGGCTCGCGGCGCGTGACCCAGGTTGTCGTTGTCACTTGCGAGATTTCATCGAGATGTTGGAGCGCCGAAATGCCGCCGCCGACGACAATCACGTGCTTGCCCGCAAACGCGTCCGCCGTTTGATAGTCGCGGGAGTGAAGCTGCTGCCCTTCGAAACGATCGGCACCGGGATAGGCGGGTATAGAAGGGGTCTCCCAGGTTCCCGTCGCGTTGATGAGCCCCTCGGCCGAAAAGGTCTCGCGGTCGGTCTCCACCCGCAGCCGGCCGAAGCGCTCGCAAACTACCTTGACTGCAACCGGGCGATAGATCGGCAGCCGGAATTTTTCTTCATAGGCCGCGTAGTAGCTGGGAACCGCCGTCGAAGCCCGCGCCTCAGTTTCTCCAACGGGAACAACTTCCGCAAACTCCATGCCCGGCAAGTCGTGGAGACGGTTGACGGTGCTCAGCGTCAATGACGGCCAACGATGCTGCCAGGCGCCGCCCGGTTTATCGTTCTTGTCGAGGACGATGAAATTCCGGCCCGGCTGAAGGCCAAGCTTCATCAAGTGATAGGCCGATGACAGTCCGGCTTGGCCTGCGCCGATCACGACAATGTTGACCTTGATCGCAGCGTGAAGCGCGGCATTCGGTGAAGCGGTGAATGGCATGGTGTCGTTCATTCTTGGTCCTCGAAATGCGTAGCCCGGCCGCCGGCTGCAAAGCGAAACTCAGCTCTTCTACGCATCCTTGTGATCGTAGGGGGCCGAACAAGCAATCCGTTCCGGCCTCGTTTCGAGGAATCCCCCACTCGGCAAGCCCATGGAGAATTGCGCCCGCGGCGGTCGGAAATTAGGCCCGGAAGATTCGGGCCGTAGGGCGCAATCATCTCCACTGCACTCGGGGTGCAGTCCCCGTCGAAGATGTGAGCCCCTTGCAATGTTAATCCATATGTGAGTAAGCTATTTATATAAGAAGAAATTGATCGCTGCCGCTGAGCACCACTGGCGTTCGATGGCGAAAATCAAGGTCGGACTTAGCTTTCGCTGCGCAAGGGTCTGCTCATGCATGAATTTACGCCCACCGTCGGTGTTTCCTCGACGCATCCCACGGATATGCCGCAAGACCACGCCGCCCTGCCGGTCTGGAATGCGGAAAACTGGTTCTATGAAGATTGGCCGGTCGGCCAGCGCATCCGGTCTTTGCGCCGGACGATCGCTGAGGGGGACAGCCATCTGTTCAATACGCTGGTGGTCGACATCCACCCCTATGTTCAGGATCAGATGTTCGCCGAGCGCGATGGCATGTTCGGCCGGCGTCTCGTCGCCGGCGCCTTCGTGTTCTCCGCCGGTCTCGGGCTCGTCGCCACCAATTGCGTCAACGCCTTTTCCTACGGCTACGACAAGCTGCGCTTCATCAAGCCGGTCTTCATCGGCGACACGATCTACACGATCCGGACCAACATGGACAAAACCCCCCGCTACAAGGAGCTCGGGCTCATCCGGGCCAGTTACCAGGTCTTCAAGGGCGAGGGGGAGCTGGTGCTCTATTGCGAGCACTTGCAGACCGTGAAGTACAAGAACGCCGCCGACTTTGTCGGCAAGACCGAGAAATAAGCCGCGATGACGGAAGCAAACGAACTGCCGCTCTCAGGCCTTGTCGTCGTCGACATGAGCCAGTTTCTCTCAGGTCCCTATTGCTCGCTGCGCCTCATGGATCTCGGCGCACGCGTCATCAAGATCGAGCGCCCCGACGGCGGCGACCTGTCGCGCCGGCTCTATCTGAGCGACACCGAGATCGGCGGCGACTCGACGATCTTCCATGCCATCAACCGCGCCAAGGAGAGCCTTGCGATCGACCTCAAGAACGAGGCTGACGTTGCGGCCTTGAAGGCGCTGCTCGCCAAGGCCGATGTGCTGATTCAGAACTTCCGCCCCGGCGTCATCCAGCGCCTTGGGCTTGACTACGAGGCGGTCAAGGCGATCAACCCGAAGATCGTCTATGCCTCGATCAGTGGGTACGGCGAGGAGGGTCCCTGGGTGAAGCGACCGGGGCAGGACCTGCTGGCGCAATCCCGCTCGGGCGTCATGTGGCTGAACGGCGATGAAGGCCAAGGGCCAGTGCCTTTCGGTCTGGCGATCGGCGACATGCTTGCCGGTGCGGCGGCAGCGCAAGGGATTCTTGCGGCTCTCGTTCGCCGCGGTATCAGCGGCAACGGCAGTCTGATCGAAACCAGCCTGCTTGAGGCACTCGTCGACTTCCAGTTCGAGGTTCTGACGACTCATCTCAATGACGGCCGCCGGCTGCCAACGCGCTCCGGCTTTCGCAGCGCACATGCCTATCTGTCGGCGCCCTATGGCGTCTATCCCGCCAAGGACGGCTATCTCGCCATCGCCATGACGCCGATCCCGAAGCTCGCGGATCTCCTCGAAATGCCCGAACTCGACACCTATCGCGATGATCCGGCTTCATGGTTTTCCGAGCGCGACAGGATCAAGGCGCTGATTGCCAAGCGGATCGCCGAAAACACCATCGACCATTGGCTTGGCCTGCTTGAACCCGCAGACATCTGGTGCTCCCGCGTGCTCAACTGGAACGAACTGCTCGAAAGCGAGGGCTTCCGGGTGCTCGACATGCTGCAGACGGTCGTGCGCGAGGACGATGTCTCGATCCTGACCACGCGATCGCCGCTGCGCATCAACGGCAATCGCGCCCAGGTCGACCGCGCCGCACCGCGCATCGGCGAACATAGCGCGTCGATCCGAGAGGAGTTCGGCCTGTGAGCATCACATTGAAGGGCATGACCTGGAGCCACCCGCGCGGCTACGATCCGATGATCGCTTGTTCGCGGTTGTGGCAGGAGCGCACCGGCGTTACGGTCGAATGGGAGAAGCGTTCGCTGCAGGATTTCGAGACCTATCCGGTCGAGGAACTGGCGCGGGCTTATGACCTCATCGTCATCGACCATCCCCATGTCGGCCAGATCACCAAGGAGAAGTGTCTGGCACCGCTCGATGTCGAAGGACGCGAAGCCGAGCGGAAGGCGCTGGGCGATGCGAGCGTCGGTCGCTCCTATCCGAGTTACACCTGGCAGGGCCGGCAATGGGCCTTCCCGATCGACGCAGCAACACAGGTTCAGGCCTGGCGCCCGGACCAGGCCGAGCGCGCGGCGGATTGGTCTGAAATGCTGGTCATGGCGCGGCAGGGAAAGGTCGCGCTGCCGATGCGCCCGCCGCATTCCCTGATGTGCTTCTATACGCTCTCGGCTAATCTCGGTCATCCTTGCCGCAGCGATGGGGCAGGGAAGTTGATCGAGATCGATGCCGGCATCGAAGCGTTCGAGCGCCTGCGTGAGTTGACGGATCTGATCGACCCCGCCTGCTTCTCGATGGATCCGATTGCCGTGCTCGAAGCGATGAGCGAGCCGCAAGCGAAGGCCGTCTGCGCGCCGCTGATTTATGGGTATGTCAGCTACGCGATGCCAGGCTTCCGGCCGTCTCTCGTCAGGTTCGGCGACATCGCGGTGGCCGGGCGGGGCGGTCCTTCCGGCTCTGCCCTTGGCGGAACGGGAATTGCCGTCTCCGCCTTCTCCGGCGCGATCGACGCGGCGATCGATTTTGCTTACTTCGTCGCTGGCGGCGAGGCGCAGCGCGGCCCCTATGCCGCAGGCGGTGGGCAGCCGGGCCATGCGGCCGCCTGGGATGATGACGCCGTCAACGCCGCGACATCAGACTTTTACCGGGCAACCCGCAAGACGCTGGAAACCGCCTGGGTTCGCCCAAGGCACGATGGCTACATGGCCTTCCAGCAGGCGGGCTCGGATCGGATCAACGACGGGCTCCTGCGCAAGGATGCAGCGCGAAAGGTTGTCGACGATCTCAATCGCCTATTTGGTGCGAGCTTTGCACCCACTTGAGCAGCCGGCGACTACTGCGCAGCTTAGCGGCAGGGTCTTCAATCAAGGGAAATGAAGGGCAGCGCATAGCGGCTGGATTTTATATCGAGATCTGCGGCGCCGCTTGTGGGCGCGAGCTACTCATAAACCTTCGCACAATCTCAAATTCCTGCTTGGCTTAGCCGAAGATCGTGATCAGCGGCTGAAATAGCCCACGACCAATATGTAACGACATCATCTTTACGGGCCCTGTAAAGATGATGTCGTTACGCTATCTTATGAGTGCAGACAGGAGCTTTCCATGGCCACCTCGAACACGCGTAAAAGTCCGGACGCAAGCGTGCCGCTAAATATGCGAATCAAGCCTGCGACACGCAACTTGATCGACCGAGCCGCCGAGTTGCTTGGTAAGACACGCACGGATTTCATGCTTGAGGCTTCCGAGCGCCGCGCCGAGGAAGTGCTGCTAGACCGTTCCGTATTCACGGTCAGCTCCGAAATCTATGCCGAGTACCTTGCTCGGCTCGAGGTGCCCGCGCAAACAAATGAGCGCCTGAAGCGCACCATGTCGACCAAAGCGCCGTGGGATGAGGCGTGACTCTTAAACGCACCGACACCACTGGCCGATCAGCACACTGGCAGACTTTAATTCCGGTATGCCTGAACTGGACGACTGGCTGCGTCGCCGCGTCCGTACCAATCAGATTGGCGGCGCATCGCGAACATTCGTCGTGTGCGAAGGAAATCGCGTCATCGCCTATTATGCGCTCGCCTCCGGCGCAGTGAAGCAGCCGGAAGCGCCTGGTCGGTTTCGGCGCAACGTGCCTGATCCAATTCCGGTTGCCGTGCTTGGCCGCCTCGCCATCGATGGGGCCTATCAGGGACGCGGTATCGGCAGAGCGTTAGTGCGTGACGCAGGTTTGCGCCTAGTCAATGCCGCAGAAATCCTGGGTATCCGCGGCGTGCTGGTGCATGCAATTTCCGAGGACGCGAGGGCCTTCTATGAGGCGATCGGCTTCCTGCCGTCGCCATCGGACCCAATGATGCTTATGGTCGGGTTACATGATCTTAAAAGCGCGCTCAACTTCTAACCGCAACTTGTGAAATATCAGCACCCATTGGCCAGGCATGTTCGCGTCCGGCTCCAAGCATCGCATAATGTATCGTCGGGAACGCGCTTGGTCGGTCTACTCTTCCGATCATCGAAGCATTATTATTCTTGGACTTGAGATAGCTGATCCATTGCGTGCCGACTAAACCTCAAATGCGAGCTTTCGAAACCCCACCGCGTCCACTCCGCGCTGTCCGCTTTAAATACAGGCCGAACGGCTGATACTTTCCCAACTTTGCAGCAAGGTTGGCTTGCTTAAGTCCTGAAGACTCTCACTTCCCGCTTCAAGACGTGGATTTCCATTTCATCGCCTCGAGTGGTTAGGCGGGCAACCATTTGGGTCAGCTTAGAATGACGTGCATCCGCATGTTGCGGATGCCAATGTCGGCGACCACCATGATCGGTGATCATGGGTCGACTTCCTGCACGTCCGAGCACACGAACGAGCGCGATGAAATCCGGATCTCCGCCGACGCACATACAGTCGACGGCCTAAGAAAACCCAACGAACGCGCGTTCGAACTGGACGGCGATCGTTTCGGGCCGGCATACTATCCATGCGAACCATGAAATAGGCCTGCACATTGTGCGTGAGGCGATCGAGGTCGGTCGCCATGATGTAACCGTGGACGCAGCCTGCCATGATCTGCCGCGGGCAATTTCTTTTGAGCTAACCTTCTGAAATTGCGTAATTCCGCACGGAAACCGTACACACTTTCTTGGAATTGCTCTAGGCGAGCTTCCAGATCCGCCGCGCATTGCCGGAGAGCAGCTTGCGCTTTTCGTGCGCGCTGCAGCCCTCAAGTAGAGCGTGGGTGGCGCCGACCCAGGTCGACAGATTTCCGCCGAGGGTGCAGACCGGCCAGTCGCTCCCCCAGACCACCCGGTCCCAGCCGAAGGCACCGATCGTGTGCTCGACATAGGGGCGCAATGTCTCCACCTGCCAGGCCTCGTCGGCATAGGCGACGACGCCGGAGATCTTCGCCGTGACGTTCGGTCGCCGGGCGATGTCGCTCATGTGCTCGCGCCAGGGATGCTCGGCGCCGCCGCGAATATCGGGAACGCCGCAATGGTCGAGGATGAACTGAACATCGGGCGCAAGATCGGCAAGGGCGATGGCCCTCGGGATCTGGTGCGGCAGGACGCAGAGATCGAAGGTAAAGCGGCGGCCGTCGAGCCTGCGGATGTTGTCGCGGAACGTCGGCCCCTCGGACAGCTCGTCCGGCATGACGTGCAGCACCCGGCGGAAACCTCTGACGAAATCGTTTGCCTCCTGGCGTTCGAGATAGGCGGCAAAGCCATCGTCTTCGGGTCGGCAGGCGGCGATGGCGCCCTTGAGCAGGTTTTCCGGCTGGCGCGCCAGCCGTTCGATCTCCGCCGTTTCCTTCTCGATCTCCGAAGGCTCGACATCGACCTCCATGTGCAGGCAGGCCTCGATGCCGAGCCGACGGGCCTCGCGCGCGTAGGTCGCGTAGAGAAAGTCGTGGTCGAGCGCCGGCACGCCCGAGAGCCAGGGATAGGTGAGCTTCGACCTGTCGATGAGGTGAAGATGGGTGTCGATGATCAAGGCGCTTCTCCTCCGAACGTCATCTCACATAAGAATGGACTGTTCAAATAAGAAGTAAGGCCGTCGCCGGCTGCCGTCAATCGGCTACCGGCGCCACGTCCGAGCCAGCAAGCGTCGACAGTTGCTCCGCGGTCTTCAGCAAAAGGGCAATCGTTTCGGTAATATCCGGCGCCGAGGGCGCGTTGACCAGCGCGATATAGGGCACGGTGAGTGCCGCGATGCCGCGGCCATCGGGGCCTAGGATCGGTGCCGAAAGGTTGTAGACGCCGGCGGTCTGCGCGCTCGCCATCATCTCGTAGCCGCGTTCGCGGATCTGGTCGAGCCGCGCGTAGAACTCCGGTCCGCGCCGGACTTCGTCTTTGCTCTTGGCGTGTTCTGCGATCATCATTTCGCGCTCTTCGGCTGAGCGGAAGGCGAGAAGGATGTGGCCGGAGCCGGTGTCGAACAGGCTGATGTGCGATCCGACCCGGATCGAGATGCCCCAATAATCAGGCGCTTCCTGCTGGGCAATGACCACGGCCGAGCCGCGATCGAAGACGGCGAGGTGGTTGGCCTGCTTGGAGCGCTGCGCCAGGTCGCGCATCAACGGTGTTGCGTAGGAAGCGAGCCTGCGAACCGGCGCATGCAGTTGCGAAAGACCGAACAGCTTTAGTGTCAGGGAATAGCGATCGCCGTCGATGCGGGTGACGTAGCCGCGTCGCACGAGCCGGTCGAGCATCCGGTAGAACTCGTTGGGGCTGCGGTTCAGGCGCTTGGAAATCTCCGCCTGCGTCAGGCCGCCGTCGACGCTGGCGAGCAGCTCGAGAATGTCGAGCCCCTTGTCGAGGGCGGGCGCGCGATAGCGGTCAGACTCTTCGGTGTCCATGAGATCCCTCCTTGGTGAATATTCATATCCATATACGCAGAGAAAGGCGCCGACAAAGGAAAGTTCGCCCTTGACGCTGGATAAATTTGTTGTTTGTATATGAATTAATGTCTCACAAATGAGAACATCGCGCCAAGATGAGGGGCGTGAACGAGGGAGGAGTGGAGATGAGAAGGCTGCTATCCGGCGTGTCCGCCGGAGCGATCATGCTTGCCGCGGGATTGGGAACGGCGATGGCCGCTGACCTGCCCGGCAAGTTTGAAGGCGTCACGATCGACGCCAAGCTGATCGGCGGACAGCAATACGAAAAGCTCTATGAGCGTATCGGTGAGTGGGAGAAGGCGACCGGCGCCAAGGTCAACATCCTGTCGAAGAAGAACCACTTCGAGCTCGACAAGGAGATCAAGTCGGATATCGCGACCGGAGGCGTCAGCTGGTGCGTCGGTTCCAACCATTCGTCTTTCGCTCCGCAATATCCTGACATCTACACCGACCTGCTAGCGCTTCTGCCGCCGGACGAGATCGCCAAGTTCGTGCCGGCACTGATCGATGCCTCGACACTCGACGGCAAGCTGGTGATGCTGCCGCGCGCTCAGTTCGACGTATCGGCACTCTACTACCAGAAGAGCCTCTATCAGGACGAAGCGAAGAAGACCGCCTTCAAGGCAAAGTATGGCTACGACCTCGCGCCGCCGGACACCTGGGCCCAGGTTAGCGACCAGGCCGAGTTTTTCGCAGCGCCACCGAATTTCTACGGCACGCAGTTCGCCGGCAAGGAAGAGGCCATCAACGGTCGCTTCTATGAAATGCTGGTCGCCGAAGGTGGGGAATATCTCGACAAGGATGGTCGCCCGGCCTTCAATTCCGAAGCCGGCGTGCGCGCGCTCGACTGGTTCGTCAAGCTCTACAAGGACAAGGCGGTACCGCCTGGCACGACCAACTATCTCTGGGACGACCTTGGTCAGGGCTTCGCCTCGGGCTCGATCGCTCTCAACCTCGACTGGCCTGGCTGGGCGAGCTTCTTCAACGATCCGAAGTCGTCCAAGGTCGCCGGCAATGTCGGCGTGAAGGTGCAGCCGGCCGGTTCTTCCGGCAAGCGCACCGGCTGGTCGGGCCATCACGGCTTCTCGGTCACCGAGGATTGCGCCAACAAAGAGGCCGCCGCCTCGCTCGTCTGGTGGCTGACCAACGAGGACAGTCAGAAGCTGGAATCGGCTGCCGGCCCGCTGCCGACCCGCACGGCCGTCTGGGAATACAACATCAAGGCAGCCGCAGGCGACGCCTACAAGACCGGAGTGCTGCAGGCTTTCCAGGAAGCTGCCAAGCATGCCTTCCCGGTGCCGAAGACGGCTGAATGGATCGAAATCTCCAACGCAGTCTATCCGGAACTGCAGGCCGCCATCCTGGGCGACAAGACGTCGAAGGAAGCGCTGGATGCCGCCACTGAGAAGGCGACCGGCATTTTGGAAGACGCGGGCAAGCTCTGATCACAACCAAGGAGGCGGCGCCGGTGCCTTGCGGGCGCCGGCGCCGCCTCAGCCATTTCATGCCATCCTCAGGACTGCCCGATGAAGCTCAAGAAATTGTCAGCACCGGCCCTGCTTCTGCTTCCGGCTTTTGTCGTGCTCGCGGCGGTGATCGTTTTGCCGCTGCTCTTTTCCTTCTATTCGAGCTTCACACCCTTTCGCCTGACCAAGCCGGAGACGCTGTGGATCTTCGTCGGTTTGCGCAACTACGCGACCGTTCTCAGCAACGCCGAGTTCTGGGTCGCCTTCGGCCGCACCGTGCTGTTGCTGACGGTTGCCCTGAACGCCGAGATGCTGCTCGGTCTCGGCCTGGCGCTGCTCGTCAACAAGGCGACCCATGGCCAGCGACTGCTGCGCACGATGATGATGTTCCCGATGATGTTTTCGCCGGTGCTGGTCGGCTTCCAGTTCAAGTTCCTGTTCAACGACAACATCGGTTTCGTCAACAATGCGCTGCAGTCACTGGGGCTGACTGATCAGGCGATCCCGTGGCTGATCGACGGCAATCTCGCGCTCCTTTCGATCATCATCGCGGAAGTCTGGTCCTCGACCGCCGTGTTCGCCATCCTGATCCTCGCCGGTCTGCTCGCCATGCCGAAGGATCCGGTCGAGGCCGCCCATGTCGACGGCTGCACGCCGTGGCAGACCTTCCGTTATGTCACCTGGCCCTATCTCATGCCATTCGCCTTCATTGCGATGACCATCCGCTCGCTGGACGTCGCCCGGGCCTATGACATCGTCAAGATCATGACCGACGGCGGCCCTGCCAAGCGGACCGAACTACTTTGGACGCTCGTCGGCCGCACCGCCTATGCCGATGCCCGCATGGGGCTTGCCAACGCCATGGCCTATGTCGCCATCCTCTTGTCGATCGTCTTCACCGTCTATTTCTTCCGCAAGCTCGCCGCAGCACGCCAGCAGATCGGAGCCGAGTGGTAATGGATATCAACGCTTCGCACCGCCTGCGCCGCCGCCTTTTGAAGGTCGCGCATCTGATCGGCCTGTTCTTGGCGATGCTCGTCATCTGCCTGCCGGGTCTCTGGATCGTGCTTTCGTCGTTGCGCCCGACCGTCGAGATCATGGCAAAGCCACCGGTCTGGATCCCGGAGAGCATCTCGCTCGATGCCTATCGCGCCATGTTCTCGGGCGCGGGGCAGGGCGGCGTTCCCGTCTGGGACTATTTCCGCAACTCGCTGATCATCTCCGTGACGTCGACGGTGATCGCGCTGGCGATCGGCATGGCCGGCGGCTACGCCTTTGCGCGCTATCGCTTCAAGGCGAAGTCGGCGATCTTTCTCGGCTTCATGCTGACGCGGGCCGTGCCCGGGATCGCTCTGTCGCTGCCGCTCTTCATGCTCTACGCCCGCACCGGCATCATCGACACCCATTTCTCGCTGATCCTCACCTATGTCGCGCTCAACGTGCCCTTCACCATCTGGTTGATTGACGGCTTCTTCCGCCAGGTGCCGAAGGATCTCGCGGAAGCCGCCCAGATCGACGGCTGCACACCTTGGCAGGCCTTCTGGCAGGTGGAGTTTCCGCTCGCCGGTCCAGGCATCGCGTCCGCCGGCATCTTCGCGTTTCTCACCTCCTGGAACGAATACGCGCTCGCCTCGCAGATCACCCGCTCGGTCAATTCCAAGACCTTGCCGGTCGGGCTTCTCGACTACACCGCCGAGTTCACCATCGACTGGCGCGGCATGTGCGCGCTTGCCGTCGTGATGATCATCCCGGCGCTGACCCTCACCTTCATCATTCAGAAGCACCTCGTCTCAGGCCTCACCTTCGGCGCGGTGAAAGGATAATCGTTCATGGCTCCTGTCACCCTCAGGAAACTGGTCAAGCGCTACGGCGCCCTCGAGATCGTTCACGGCATCGACCTCGAGGTCAAGGACCGCGAGTTCATCGCGCTTGTCGGCCCGTCCGGCTGTGGCAAGTCTACGACGCTGCGCATGATCGCCGGCCTCGAGGACGTCAGCGACGGCGCCATCGAGATCGGCGGCCGCAAGGTCAACGATCTGCCGCCGCGGGCGCGCAACATCTCCATGGTCTTCCAGTCCTATGCGCTCTATCCGCACATGACCGTTGCCGAGAACATGGGCTTTTCGCTGAAGATCGCCGGCCGCTCGGCCGATGACATCAAGGCGCGGGTCGCCGAAGCGGCCGCCATCCTCGATCTCGGCCATCTGCTTGAACGCCGGCCGTCGCAGCTTTCCGGCGGCCAGCGCCAGCGCGTCGCCATGGGCCGCGCGATCGTGCGCCAGCCGGATGTCTTCCTGTTCGACGAGCCACTGTCCAACCTCGACGCGAAGCTGCGCACGCAGGTGCGCACCGAGATCAAGAAGCTGCACGCGCGCATGCAGGCGACGATGATCTACGTCACCCACGACCAGGTCGAGGCCATGACGCTGTCGGACCGCATCGTCATCATGCGCGACGGCCATATCGAACAGGTCGGCACACCGGAAGAGGTGTTCCAGCGCCCCGCCACCAAGTTCGTTGCCGGTTTCATCGGTTCTCCGCCAATGAACATGGACGAGGCGATCGTCGACAACGGCGCACTGGTCTTTGTCAGCGGCGCCCGGCTCCCGATCCCGCCGCGCTTTGCAAACGTGCTGCGCCCGGGCCAGAAGGTGACATTCGGCCTGAGGCCAGACGACATCTATCCAAGCGGTCATGGTCTGCATGCCGGCGATCCGGCGGCCGTGCACGAGGTCGAACTGCCAGTATCGATCACCGAACCGCTCGGCAACGAGACGCTCGTCTTCATCCAATTCAATGGCCGCGACTGGGTCTCGCGCATGCTCAACCCGCGCCCGCTTACCTCGGGCGAGAAGGTGCGCATGAGCTTCGACCTCTCCCGCGCCCATCTTTTCGACATCGATACCGGCAAGGCTCTGGAAGGCTGACATGGCAAGAATCGAGAAAATAGAACTGCGCATGGTCGACCTGCCGCCGAAGGTGAAGCGGACCGATGCGATCCAGAGCTTTGTCAGCCAGGAAACGCCGATCGTCACCATCACCGATTCCGACGGAGCGACGGGCACGGGCTACAGTTACACGATCGGCACCGGCGGATCGTCGGTGATGCGGCTTCTCTCCGATCACCTCGTGCCGATCCTGATTGGCGAGGACGCCGATTGCATCGAGGCGATCTGGCACAAGATGGAATTTTCGACCCATGCGACGAGCATCGGTGTCATCACAGCGCTGGCGCTCGCAGTCGTCGACACCGCCCTTTGGGACCTGCGCGCCAAAAAGCAGAAGCTGCCGCTCTGGAAGCTCGCCGGCGGCGCCAAGGACAGTTGCCCGCTCTACACCACCGAGGGCGGCTGGCTGCATATCGAGAAGGAGGCGCTGGTCGAGGATGCACTCGCCGCCAAGGCCAAGGGCTTCTCCGGTTCGAAGGTGAAGATCGGCAAGCCGCACGGGTCGGAGGATTACGATCGGCTCGCCGCCATGCGCAAGGCGCTCGGCGACGGCTTCGAGATCATGACCGACTGCAACCAGGGCTTCACCGTCGACGAGGCGATCCGCCGGGCGTCGCGGCTGAAGGAGCTTGACCTTGCCTGGATCGAGGAGCCGCTGCCCGCCGACGATCTCGACGGTCATATCCGGCTGACGCGATCGACGCCGACCCCGATCGCTGTCGGCGAATCCATGTATTCGATCCGCCATTTCCGCGAATATATGCAGAAGGGCGCCTGCTCGATCGTGCAGGTCGACGTCGCCCGCATCGGCGGCATCACGCCCTGGCTGAAGGTCGCGCATGCGGCGGAAGCCTTCGACATTCCGGTCTGCCCGCATTTCCTGATGGAACTGCATGTGAGCCTCGTCTGCGCGGTGCCGAACGGCAAATATGTCGAATATATTCCGCAGCTCGACGACCTGACGACCAAGGGCATGGAGATCTGCAACGGCCGCGCCATGGCCCCTTCAGAGCCGGGCATCGGCATCGCCTGGGATTGGGACGCCGTGCGCACCCGCTCGATCAGTGAATTCACCCGCGAGTTCCGCGGGTAGGGAGGTCATCATGCAGCGAATGGGAATGGTGATCGGCCTCGAAGCGTCGAAGATCGCCGAATACAAGGCTCTGCATGCCGCCGTCTGGCCGGAGATCCTCGAACTGATCTCCGAATGCAACGTCATCAACTACTCGATCTTCCTCAAGGAGCCGGAAAACCTGCTGTTCGGCTATTGGGAATATGTCGGCTCGGATTTCGAGGCAGATATGGCCAAGATGGCCGCGCATCCGAAGAACCAGGAATGGTGGTCAGTCTGCATACCCTGCCAGAAGCCGCTTGAGACGAGACAGGAAGGCGAGTGGTGGGCGATGATGGAAGAGGTGTTTCATCACGACGGGAAGGCATCCCGTCATGGCTAAGAGCTTCGATCCAGGCGCGCTCATCCAATGGTGGCCGAAGCCGAGCAAACCGCGTCCGATCGTGATCTTCGGCGCCGGCAGCATCGTCGGTGACGCCCATCTGCCGGCCTACCGCAAAGCCGACTTCCCCGTTGCCGGGCTTTATGATCCTGACCGTTCCAAAGCGTCCGCCCTGGCGAACGAGTGGGATATCCGCGCCTTCGAAAATGAGGCGGACGCGCTTTCGGTGCCGGAAGCGATCTTTGACCTCGCGACGCCCCCGGCAGCCCATGCGGCCATCCTCGCCAGACTGCCGATCGGCGCAGCAGCGCTGATCCAGAAGCCGATGGGCTCGGACCTCGATGCCGCAACCGCCATTCTCGAGATCTGCCGCACGCGCAAGCTGAAGGCTGCCGTCAATTTCCAGCTTCGCTTCGCGCCGATGATGCTGGCGCTGCAGGATGCCATCGCCAAGGGGCATCTCGGCGAGGTGGTGGATTTCGATGCCTGGCTGGCGCTCGCCACCCCCTGGGGCCTGTGGCCATTCCTCGAAGGTCTGCCGCGCATCGAGATTGCCATGCACTCGATCCATTATCTCGACCTGATCCGCGGCTTGCTCGGCAATCCCCAGGGCGTGCATGCCAAGACCATCGGCCATCCGAAGCATGATGTCGCCCAGACGCGGACGGCCGCGATCCTCGACTACGGCGATCGCGTACGCTGCGTGCTCTCGGTCAATCACGACCATGATTTCGGCCGCAAGTTCCAGGCCTGCGAATTCCGCATCTCCGGGACGTCCGGCGCGGCCTACGTGAAGCTCGGCGTCAATCTCGACTACCCCAAGGGCGAACCGGACGAACTCTGGATCAAGCCGGCTGGAGGCAGCAACTGGGTTTCCGTGCCGCTTGAGGGTGCCTGGTTCCCTGATGCCTTCGTCAACCGCATGGCGAACCTGCAGCGCTTCGCGGCGGGAGAGGACCAAGAGTTGATCGGCTCGGTGGAGGACGCCTGGCAGACGATGGCCCTGGTCGAAGCCGCCTATCAATCGAGTGCCGCGCCGGCAACGGCGATCGCGGCCCTTCCGGGACAATGACATGGCTGAACAGATCATCCATTTTGAAGACTACGAACTCGGCCACGAACGGCTGACGACCGGCCGGACGATCACCGAGACAGACTTCGTCGTTCATGCCGGTCACACCGGCGATTTCTTTCCGCATCACATGGACGCGGAATTCGCCAAGACCCTGCCGGGCGGCCAGCGTATCGCCCATGGCACCATGATCTTTTCGATCGGCGTGGGTCTCACGGCTTCGCTGATCAATCCGGTTGCCTTTTCCTACGGCTATGATCGTCTGCGCTTCGTGCGTCCTGTTCATATCGGCGATACGATCCGCACCCGGGTGACCGTCTCTGCCAAGGAGGACGATCCGAAGCGGCCGAAGGCAGGACGCATCGTGGAGCGGTTAGAAGTCATCAACCAGCGTGGCGAGGTCGTTCTCGCCGCCGACCATATCCTGGTCGTCGAACGCAAAGCATGAGGGATCGAGAATGACAGCGGATCTTAAAGGCAAGGTCGTCCTGATTACGGCCGCAGCTCAGGGCATCGGCCGCGCTTCGGCTTTGGCCTTTGCGAAGGCCGGCGCGAAAGTTCATGCGACCGATATCAATTTCGACGCGCTTGCAGCACTTGCCAAGGAAGCGGACGTCGAAACGCACCGGCTCGACGTGCTCGATACGCAAGCGGTGGAAGCGCTCGTCGCGAACATCGGCGCCGTCGATATCCTCTTCAACTGCGCCGGCTTCGTTCATGCCGGCTCGATCCTGGAGATGAAGGATAGCGATCTCGAATTCGCCCTCGACCTCAACGTCAAGGCGATGATCCGCACCATCCGCGCGGTGTTGCCAAGCATGCTTGCCCGCAAGGATGGCGCCATCATCAACATGGCTTCGGTCGCCTCGAGCATCAAGGGCGTGCCGAACCGCTTCGCCTATGGCGTCACCAAGGCCGCCGTCATCGGTCTCACGAAGGCTGTTGCGGCCGACTACGTGTCAGCGGGTATTCGCTGCAACGCCATCTGCCCCGGCACGGTCGAGAGCCCGTCCTTGCAGGACCGCATGCGCGCCCAGGGCGATTATGAGACGGCACGTGCCGCCTTCATCGCCCGCCAGCCGATGGGTCGCCTTGGCACGCCGGAAGAGATTGCCGACCTTGCCGTCCACCTCGCGGGCGCCACCTATACGACGGGTCAGGCCTATGCCATCGATGGCGGCTGGACCATCTGACCACCGAGTTCAAGGATTTAAGATATGAAGCTTCTGCGTTACGGCGTTCCGGGTCACGAAAAACCGGGTATTCTCGATGCCAACGGCACGCTGCGCGACCTTTCCGGTCATGTGGCAGACCTCTCTGGTGCGGCTCTCGATCCCGACAAGCTGGCGGAACTGGAGTCGCTCGATCTTGCCGGTCTGCCTGCTGTTGCCGGCAACCAGCGTCTCGGCCCTTGCGTTGCCGGAACCGGCAAGTTCATCTGCATCGGCCTCAACTATTCCGATCACGCGGCTGAAACCGGCGCCAAGGTCCCATCCGAGCCAATCATCTTCATGAAAGCGACATCGGCGATCGTCGGTCCGAACGACGACTTGCTTATCCCGCGCGGTTCGACCAAGACCGACTGGGAAGTGGAGCTCGGTGTCGTCATCGGCCGAAAGGCGAAATACGTGACCGAAGCGGAAGCCCTCGACTATGTCGCCGGCTACTGCGTCGTGCACGACGTCTCCGAGCGTGCCTTCCAGATCGAACGCCAGGGCCAGTGGACCAAGGGCAAGTCCTGCGACACCTTTGGTCCGACAGGCCCCTGGCTCGTAACCAAGGACGAAGTGCCGGATCCGCAGAACCTGCCGATGTGGCTGAAGGTCAATGGCGAGACCATGCAGAACGGCTCGTCGAAAACCATGGTCTACGGCGTCGCCCATCTCGTGTCCTACCTTTCGCAGTTCATGTCTCTGCAACCGGGCGACATCATCTCGACCGGCACGCCGCCCGGCGTCGGCATGGGCATGAAGCCGCCGCGCTATCTCAAGGTGGGCGATGTCGTCGAACTCGGCATCGAGGGCCTCGGCAGCCAGAAGCAGTCCGTACGCGCGGACGATTAAGTTCTACCGACTGGAGTGACCATGACCCGCATCACCAATCTGCGCGTCTTCGACTTGCGCTTTCCGACCTCACAGAGCCTTGACGGCTCCGATGCGATGAATCCGGACCCGGATTATTCCGCGGCCTATGTCATCCTCGACACGGACAGGCCCGGTGTCGCGGGCCATGGTCTCACCTTCACCATCGGCCGGGGAAACGATATCTGCTGCATGGCGATCAAGGCTATGCAGCACCTGATCGTCGGTCAGGATACGGCGGACATCCTCGCCAATCCGGGCCGCTTCTGGCGGCACCTGACGAGCGACAGCCAATTGCGCTGGATCGGCCCCGAAAAGGGGGCGATCCATCTCGCCACCGGCGCCGTGGTCAACGCCGTCTGGGACCTGCTTGCCAAGGAAGCGGGCAAACCCGTCTGGCGCCTCGTTTCCGACATGTCGCCGGAACAGATCGCCGACATCGTCGACTATCGCTACATGACGGATGTGCTCACCCGCGACGAGGCGATCGGAATTCTCAGCAAGGCCGAGCCCCGAAAGGCCGAGCGCATTGCGACGCTCGAGAGGGAAGGCTACGCCTGCTACACGACGTCGGCCGGCTGGCTCGGCTATGACGATGACAAGCTCAGGCGGCTCGCCCAGGAGGCGATCGACGAAGGTTTCAACCACATCAAGATGAAGGTCGGCCGTGATCTTGCCGACGACATCCGGCGGCTGACCATCGCACGCGAGGTGATCGGGCCGGACCGCTATCTGATGATTGACGCCAACCAGGTCTGGGAGGTCGGCGAGGCGATCGATTGGGTGAAGCAGCTTGCCTTCGCCAAGCCCTTCTTCATCGAGGAGCCGACGAGCCCCGACGACGTCGCCGGTCACCGCAAGATCCGCGAGGCGATCGGGCCGGTGAAGGTCGCGACCGGCGAGATGTGCCAGAACCGCATCATGTTCAAGCAGTTCATTGCTGAGGGCGCGATCGATATCGTCCAGATCGACAGCTGCCGCATGGGCGGGCTGAACGAGGTGCTGGCGGTGCTGCTGGTCGCAGCCAAGTATGGCCTGCCGGTCTGGCCTCACGCCGGTGGTGTCGGCCTCTGCGAATATGTGCAGCACCTGTCGATGATCGACTATGTCGCCGTTTCCGGCACCAAGGAGGGACGCGTGATCGAATATGTCGACCATCTGCATGAGCACTTCCTCGACCCTTGCGTGATTGAGAACGCGGCTTACATGCCGCCGCAGTGGCCCGGATTCTCGATCGAGATGAAGCCGCAGTCGATCGCCGAGTACACGTTCGGCGGTTAGCACAAGAAATGTTCATATAAGAATATGTTCTTCAAAAATCGAAGCCGGAGCGGCGATAAATCGCTCCGGCTTCGTTGTTTTCCGCTGGCCACTGGCGTCAAAGGGCATCCTGCCACTTGACGACGTGGGTTCATTTATGAATGATCTATTTATTCATTGTGAATTCCGGAGGGGAGTCCGGAAAGAGGAGGAACTGATGAAGACCTTTGTTCTGGCCGCAGCCATGGCTGCTTTGTCCTTTTGCGGCGTCGCCCATGCGCAGGAATACAGCCTACGGTTCTCGACCTCGCAGGTGAATCCCAACGAGCCGATCGTCAAAGCCATGAGGACCTATGCCGAGCGTGTCGGCGAACGTTCGGGCGGCCGCATCGCGATCACCGTCATGACCGGTGACCAGCTCGGCGCGCAGAAGAAGGTCAACGAGATGGTCATGAGCGGCGCAAGCCTGCTCAGCGCCACGGACTATGGCCAGCTCGGCCAGTTCGTGCCGGATCTCTCCATTCTGGCGGGTCCCTATGTCTATCCGGATCTGGCAGCGACCGACCGTCTCTTCGCCTCGGATCTCTACAAGGAACTTTCAGGCAAGCTCGAGGCGCAGGGCATCAAGATCATCATGCCGAACGGTCTTTTCGGCTACCGCCACATCATCGCCAACAAGCCGGTCCGTTCGCCGGCCGACCTCGCCGGCGTCACTATACGCGTTCCCTCGTCGCCGATCATGATGGCGACCTTCGGCAATTACGGCGCACGGCCGACGGAACTGCCATGGGGTGACGTCTATAACGCACTTCAGACCGGTGTCGTCGATGCGGCCGAAGGCCCCTTCGGCTCGATTGCCGGCGCCAAGCTCAACGAGACCCGCAAGGTCATCTCCAAGACCGGCCACCAGATCATGTTCACGGCTTGGGTGGCATCGAGCCAGTTCTTCAACGGCCTGCCGGAAGATCTGCAGAAGATCCTGCTCGAGGAAGGCCAGACGATCGCCAAGGAGCTGACGGCCATGACGCTCGAAACGGACGACGCCTACGCCAAGCAGCTCGCGGCCTCCGGCGTCGAGATCGTCACCGACATCGACGTGCCAGCCTTCATCGAAGCCTCGCGTGCGGCCTACGAGAAGGTGCCGAACATCTCGCCCGGGATGTACGATCAGGTGCAGAAGGCAATGGCCGAGTAAGCGCTCGAATGGGCGTGGCTCGCGCGGCCGCGCCCATTCATGCCGTCGCGCATCTCGGTGCGATGACCTGAGGCCGCGTGGCCATACCGCCGTTCCCGTTCCGCCCTTTAGGATATCGAGACAACCATGGAAACCTCACGACCACCCGAGGAAGCAATTCCTCTGCTCAGCCTGCGTCGCGCCGATGAAGCGATTGGCGTTGCGGCGCTGCTCGTCATCGTCATTTCGATCCTTTGGGGAGTGATCAGCCGCTACGTCTTCCCGCAACCGGCGGCCTGGACCTACGAACTGGCGATCATGGCCTTTGCCTGTCTCGTTTTCTTCGGCGCAGTTGCCGGTGTCCGTCTCGGCACCCATGCGGCGATCGACGTTCTCGTTGCTGCGTTCCCAGCGGGTTGGCAGAAGGCGGTCGCCTGGTTCAATTACTTTCTGCTGGCCCTGTTCTTCATCGCCATGACGGTTCTCTTCGGCTGGCAGGCCTGGACGTCGCGGCATGTGCACACGATCGCTCTCGATCTGTCGCGGGGTCTTTCGTACGGACCGCTCGCGCTCGCTTCGGCCGGCATGTTGTTCCAGCACCTCATCGTCGAAAGGCCCTGGACTGTCCGTCTGCATCGCAATGTGGAATCGCTGATATGACCTTCTTCCATCTGGCCGGCCCTTCGCTGCTGGTCGTCATCCTCTTCCTGTTGTCCACGCCCATCACCTGGGCCATGGCGATCGGCGCACTCGCCTTCTTCGTCATCAACATGGACATGATCCCGCTCGCCAATTTCGCCCAGGAAATGGCGGAGGGCAGCCAGTCCGTGTCTTTGCTGGCGTTGCCGCTCTTCGTGCTTGCCGGCTGCATCATGAATGCGTCGGGCATCACCCGGCGCCTGCTGGCGCTCGCCGACGTGATGGTCGGCCATATGACCGGCGCGCTGGCGCAGATGTGCACCGTGCTCGGCACCTTGCTCGGCGGCCTTACCGCATCGGCCAACGCAGATGCCGCGATGCTCGCCAAGACCCTTGGCGTCGAAATGGCCGAGAGAGGCTACAGCCGCGCCTTTGCCGCAGTCATCACCTCGTCCGCCTCCATCATCACCAGCCTCATCCCACCCTCGATCGGTCTTATCGTGTACGGCTTCCTGGCGGAGACCTCGATCGGCCGGCTGTTTGCCGCCGGCGTGGTGCCCGGCCTCGTGCTCGCGGCCGGGCTTATGGTCACCACCTACTTCATCGCGCGCAAGCGCGGCTACAAACCGCTTCGCAAGGAGCGCGCCAGCCGGGCGGAGGCGAGCCGGGCGCTGATCGACGGGCTTTGGGCGCTGTCGATCCCGGTCGTGATTTTCGCCGGTACGCGCTACGGCATCTTCACCACCACCGAGGCCGGCGCGGTTGTCGTCGTCTATGTGCTGTTCGTCGCCGTCTTCGGTTACCGCGAATTCACGCTCCGCCAGATCCCGGAAGTGCTTGCGGAGACGGTGCGCGATTCTGCGGTCGTGATGATCATGATCTGCGCGGCGGCCGCCTTCGGCTTCTATCTCGCCTGGGAACAGGTGCCGCAGGCCATGTCCGGTTGGCTGGGCGGTGCAACCGACAATCCGCTGCTCATGCTGCTCCTCATCAACGTTCTCCTCATCGTCATCGGCACGGCGATCGAGGGGTCGGCGGCGCTCATCATCCTGACCCCGATGCTGATCCCGATCATCGACGGCGTCGGCATCGATCGCGTGCATTTCGGCGTCGTCTTCATTACCAACCTGACGATCGCCGGCATCACGCCCCCGGTCGGTGGCCTGATGTACATCTCGTCCATGGTGCTGAGGGTACCGATGATGGCCTATGCGCGCGAGGTGCTGCCCTATCTCGCGATGATGATGGTCCTTCTGGTCATGCTCAGCATGTTTCCGCAGCTCTCGCTGTGGCTTCCCAACCTCGTCTATGGAACCGCCGCGGTTCAATAGCGCAATGAGACGGCCCTCCGCTTTGGCGGAGGGCCTGGCGCCTCCAGAGACGTTCAACCCGCTCGGTCAGGCCTCAGCTTCGTGGCAAACCGCTTCGATGTTGTGTCCATCCGGGCAAAGCACGAAGGCCGCGTAGTAGTTCGCGTGGTAGCGTGGGCGCAGACCCGGCGCACCATTGTCTTTACCACCCGCTTCCAGAGCCGCGCGGTAGAAAGCATCGACTTGCTCGCGGCTTTCGGCCGCGAAGGCCAGATGAAGATGCGCCGGCTTCTCGTCGGTCTGGTGCAGGCACAATGAAGCCTTGCCCTTCGAACTAAGTTCGACACCGTAGGAAGGTTCGCCCTCGGCTATGATAGCTACACCGAGCGGTTCGAGTGCCCTAAGGTAGAAGGCTTTGCTCGCGGCAAAGTCCCTGACGCCGAATTTGACGTGGTCAAACATGAGTTCTCCTGAAATGTGTGAGCCTGCCCGAGGCAGAGGTCCGCAATGCTGCTTGTCCTGCACCGGTTCCTCTCGGCCGAATTGCACCGGGCCTAGATGGCATGTCTGAGCCATAAATGGCAAGGAACAGCGGCGAGAGACGAGGGGCGGTCGTTTCAGTTGAACGCCAGACGCGCTGTATCAGGCAGGCTCTGGTGCCAGACGTTTGCTCAGTCGGTTCCCGTCAGCCAACAGACCGCATCATCGGCTTTTGAGATGTACATCAACCAAGGTCTGTCGCTTTGCCAGTGCATCGATCTCATCAGGCGCCATCAGCGAAAACGCTGTCGAAAGGGCATCAGCGGTCGAAGCCTCCGGCGCAACGACCGAAACCCGGGCATACTGCTGTGCCGTCGCGCCGCTCCGTGGGTCCAGGATGTGGCTGAAGCGGCCTTTAGCGTCGAATTGGAACCCTTTTGCAGAGGACGTCGCGACCGCGCGGTCGATGATATTCAGGATCGCGTCGACATCATTCGCATCCTCGAAGTCGGCCAGGCCGATGCGCCAAGGTTGCCCGTCCGCCCTTGCACCGATCGCGCGGTTTTCACCCATGTCGACGAGGCTGCTGGTGACACCGGCCTCACGCAAGAGCTGGACGACGCGATCGGTGACGTAGCCCTGGGCGATACCATTGAGTGTCAGCGCCATGCCTCGGCGGGAGAAAGCGATGCGATTGCGGTCGATGTGTACCTGCGCGAAATCGGTCAAGGCCAGCGCCTCGCGCACCTCGCCATGCGATGGCCCGGCAGGGTCGGCATCCGGCCTCGCGAAGTGCCGGGCGTAAAGCGCCCAGAGGGGCTGTATCGCGGGCTCGAACCGGCCGCCGGTGAGAGCGTGAAAACGCCGGGATATCTCAAGGAGCTCCACAAGCTCCGTCGGCGGGGCTGCAAGGGCGCCAAGGCGATTTAGTTGGCGAAGGGCCGAGTCCTCGCGGTAGAGGCTGAAGATATCCTCCAGGCGTCGAACCTCTGCCACCACTCGGGCGATCAGCGCCTGCGCCTGTGCTGCGTCCTCATGACTGAGGACCAGCGTGGCCGGTGCGCCCAGAGCCTGCCCGTGCCATACGACAGGCCCCGCCGGCAGCGCCGCCCAGCCTGTTCCGCGCGAAAGCGGCAAACCGCCGAAAGCAGCCATGATTGTGATGAAACGCCGGCGGCTGACGGGCTTATCCATGGTCGTGTCCTCCCGGTGCTTCCGCGCCGTCATAGCTCTCGCCACCTGCACCCAGAATATAGGTCTCCGGAAGATCGGCGAAGCTCACGATGCGGCCGCCATTCTTGGCAATGAAGGCCTGAGCGGCTTCCTCCGAAGAGAAGGGAACCGCTTCTTCCGCGCCCATGCCGCCTCTAACCCGGCTGTCGATGACGAAAACGGCCTTGCGTGCGTCGATCCAGTTATCGGCGCCAGGCCTTTCCCAGCTCGGCGCCTTGCCCATGTCGGATACGTAGATCGCGGCGATTTCCTTCGGTTCGTCCGGCAGCATCGTGAAGGCAACGGTGTCGCGGGCCGACGAAAACCAAATGGCATCCGGTATCTTCTCAAGGATGATCTGGCCCTTGGGGCCGGCGTGTTCCAAGACGTTCATGCCGCAATAGCGGCCCATGGCGTCCTGGTTAAGGACATAGGGCGCTGGCATCTCGGCCGGCTCTTTGTTTTCGCAACCAGCAAGCGCCAGCGATGCTGCGACGATGAGGGCAAAACGGACGGGTTTCAAATGTCCCTCCTGGAGAAAAGCAGCGTGGCAAGAGCGAGCGGTGCGGCTGTCCAGACGCAAAGTGCGGCGAGCAGGACCTCGCCTGTGAGGATTGAGTTCTTGGCGACACCGCCCATGCCGGAGAGCGCGGCCGCGCCGCCGCTACCGAGATTGAGAAGTCGATAGGCATCCGTCGGATTGGCGAGCAGCAAGAGATCGAGCAGACCGTCCGGCAGCGAACGCCCCTGCGCTGCCACAAGCCCGCCGAGCAGGGCCATGTCGTAGATCAGCACGAAGAACAGCCAGAGCCCGATAGCAATGCCGCCCGCGGTGCTGCGCTCGCCCGCACTGGCACTGACGAAGTATCCGATCGCGACGAAGACCGCGCCGAGCAAGACGGACGATCCCGTCATGGAAACGAAAGCCAGCCAGCTTTGCGCGTCGGTTGCGCCTCCCATCAACGCCAGCGCTATGGCGGCTGCGCCATAGCCGCAAATGGTTGCGAAGCACAGTATGGCGATATGGCCGAGGAACTTGCCGAGTACGATCTGGCCGCGCCCGATGGGATAGCCAAGCAACAGCAGCATGGTGCCGCGTTCGACCTCGCCAACGATGGCATCGTGTGAGATCAGAAGCGCAATCAGCGGCACCAGAAAGATCGTCAGGCTCGACAGGCTGACGATCACCACGTCGAGGCGGCTCGCCCCGACATTGCCGGTGGGTGCGCTTCCAAGAAAGGTCAACGTCAGCGCGAGTGCGGCGAGGACCAATGTCGTCGCAAGGACCCAGCGGTTGCGCATGCCCTCGCGAACTTCCTTGGCCGCTATAATCAGAATGTTGCGCATTACGCCGCCTCCTGGCTGTTCAGGAAATGAGCGTAGAGGTCGTCGAGTGTCGGCTCTATCATCGTCAGGGTATCGATCCCGGAGGCGGCATCGCTGAGGCGGTGTATCAGTGGAAGTCTCTCGGCGTGTGCCACTTCGATCTCCAGGCTGCCGTCGCCAGCTTCCGTCCACCGGACGCCGGTATCTTTGAGCAGACCGGGCCTTCCGCCGGAGACCGGTCGCACCCGGATGCGGGATGGCAGGCTGGCGATCCGCCTGAGGTCGTCGATGGTTCCGTCTGCGATCTGCGAACCGCGGTTGACGATGATCACGCGTCCGGCCCGATCCTCGAGTTCCCCAAGCGCGTGTGAGGACAGGAGGATCGTTGTTCCGCCGGCACGCAGTTCATCGATGAGGGTGTAGAAATTGCGCCTTAGCGCCGGATCGAGGCCGCTCGTCGGCTCATCCAGAAACAGCACCTTTGGTGCGCCCAACAGCGCCTGCGCCAGCCCAAGTCTCTGCCGCATGCCCTTGGAATAGGTGCGGATAGGGCGGTCGGCGGCGCTGATAGCGAGCCCGACCCGCTCGAAGAGCTCGTCGGCACATTTGACATCCACCCGCTTCAGACGCGCGTAGAAGGACAGGGTTTCGCGTCCCGTCAGCGCCATGTGAAATGATACGCTCTCGGGCAGATAGCCAAGCGCCCGGCGGACGCCGAAATCGCCCTTTGCCGGATCTTCGCCGAGGACGCGTACCTCACCGGAGGTTGGGCGGATAAGCCCGAGCAGCAGCTTGATCAGCGTCGTCTTGCCGGCGCCATTGTGGCCGACGAGCGCGACGGTCTCGCCTTCGTCGAGGGTGAAAGAGAGTTCCCGCAGCGCATCAACCTTGCCGCCATATCTTTTCGAAACCCCTTTGACGCTAACGGTCGAGGTCATGGTCATTGTTCCTTTCGTACCGGCATCGCCATCAGCGGATGGCTGTCGGTAACACCGCCGGGCAGAAGTGCTGGAAACCGCGCCTGGGCCCAGCGCACCACCTGAACGGCAGGGCTGCTCGTCAGCACGCGTGCCTGCGGCGCCGTCCAGAGGACCCGATCGATCAGGTCATTGGGCCGGTAGGCATTGTCGGAGATGCCGTCGCCATCGAGATCGAAGGCCGGGTTGTCGCTCCAATAGTTGCCACGTCCATCCTCGGACCAGTCGAGATAGCGCGCGCCGACATATTTCACCTGGTTGCGGTTGCCGACGAATGCGTTACCGCTCAGTTTGTTGCTCTCAGAACCGGCGGTGAAATGGATACCGATCGCGCAGCCCTCGAACAGGTTGTCACGCAGGCGGTTCTTGTTGGCGTTATAGATGAAGACGCACTTGTCCGGACCAGGGCGCATATCCGTCGTGTCTTCGACGGCTCCGCCGTCTCCCGCCGGGATCCCGTGCTCCTGTGAGCGGACGCCGCGCTCGTCCCAGCGCGAGATGGGCTGCAGACGTCCCTTGACGATGTTGCCGGTAATGGTTGAACCGTTGGCGTAGTTCAGAAGCAGGCCGTGATCGCGATCGCCATCGGAGACATTGCCAGTGATCTTCAGCCGGCTCGAGAACATGATCGCATAGCCGACCGAGTTGCCGGTGGAGATATTGTCGCTGATCTCGCTGTCGTTGGTGTACATGTAATGGATGGCGAAACGCAGGTTGCTGAAGCGGTTGCCGCTGAAGACGTTGCGCTTGCTGGCGTTGGTCGCGATGCCGTCCCGCCCGAAGCTGATATCGTTTCCGGTGACCCGCGCACCCGGCGCATTCCATAGCGTCACGCCGTTGCCGGTTTCGCTCAACCGGCCTTCCCCTGTACCGATGATGACGTTGTCTCGGGCAATGGAGTTCTCCGCCCCATGCAGATAGATGCCGTAGAGATTGCCCTTAATCCGGCTCTTCTCGACGACGGCCCGTTTCGCGGTTTGCGCAACGAAGACGCCCGAATTCATCTCTTCGAGAGAACTGCCCGAGCCCGAGACGGCAATGCCGCTGAAGACCACGTCTTCAGCGGTGATGGTGACGACGCTGCCCTTGCCGTTGCCCTTGATAGAAGCGCCGGGTTCGCCGCGCACCGTCACCGGTACATCGATCGTGACAGGGCCGGAGAACTCAGCGTTCTCCAGCACCAGTTCATCGCCCGGCTTGGCAGCATCGATAGCTTGTTGCAGGGACGGTACGGCAGCAGGCGAGAGGCGGATCGTCTCCGCCCCGGCCGTCGCCGGAATGGCGGCGACTACCGCCACCATCCCGAGCATTGCTGCCTCGTGAAGACGCATCATGCCTTCTTCGGCTCCACGAACATCCGGCCCTTCATCTCCATGTGCATGGCATGGCAGAACCAGGAGCAATAGTACCACCACACACCCGGCTTATCGGCGGTGAAGGTCACCGAGGCCGTCGCTTGCGGCGCGACTTCCATGTTGATGCCGTAGTTGATGATCGAGAAGCCGTGCGTGAGGTCTTCCACCTCGTCGATATTGGTGACGTAGACGGTCACCTCATCGCCCTGCTTCACCGTGAAGCTCTCGAGCCCGAAGGCAGGTGCGGCCGACGTCATGTAGACGCGGACCTTGTTGCCGTCGCGGATCACTTCGGAATCGATCAGCAGGTCGATGTTGTCGGCCTTTGCCTGGGCGACCGCGTCGGCAAAGAAGCTGTCGTCGCGGCTCCAGACGTTGACCGGGTTGATCTTGGAGTTGTGAACGATCGTCGCATCATGCGGCTCGGCGAAGGTCGGGTTGTCGTGAACCAGCACCATCTCGTCGCCCGAGATGTCGATGAGCTGATCGTTCTCCGGCTTCAGCGGGCCGACGTTCAGGTAGCGATCCTTCGAGAACTTGTTCAGAGAAATCAGCCACTTGCCGTCGGCATCCTTCGTCTGCCCCATCGATGTGTGGTTGTGGCCGGGCTGATACTGCACATCGAGCTTCTGGCGGATCGGATTGACCTTTTCGCCCTTGTAGGCGCGCCTTGCATCCTCAAGGTTCCATTTGCAGATCTGGCTGTCGATGAAGAGTGTCGTGTAGCAGTTGCCCCGGCCGTCATAGGCAGTGTGGAGCGGTCCAAGCCCGAGCTCCGGTTCGGCAACGACCGTGTCGCGCGGCTTGATCTTGTCGTCGAACAGGTCGTCGAACAGGCGCACGTCCATGACGGTGACCGTTGGCGACAGCTTGCCGTTGGCGACGATATGAATGCCGTCCGGTGCCGTGTTCATGCCGTGCGGGCCGTTGGAAACCGGAATGTAGCGGGTGTAGGGCGAGCCCTTGCGGCCATCCACCACCGGAACGCCTCCCATTTCCTTGAAGTCGCCTTTCGCGACAGCTTCCTCGATGCGCTTGAGGTTGAAGACGACGATCCAGTCCTGGTCCTTTGCCATCATCTCCGCGAGGTTCACGCCCTCTTCGGAGTTGTAGCAGGTGGCAAAGGCATATTTGCCCTGGTAGTCGGCGTCGACGTTGTCGAGATTGCCGTCGATCATGACCTGCCAAGCGACCTTCATCGTGTCGCCGTCGATCGCCGAGAAGATCGCGTGATACTGCTTGTGGTCGTCGAGAACCGAGCCGTCGTTCGGGATCGGCACACGATCTTCGCCATTGGCGAAGACGTAGCCGGTGCGCGGATATTTCTGCACGCGTAGGCCGTGAACGGTGTGCTGGTTCGGCAACTGGATGATCTTGTCGCACTTCATCACATCGAGGCGGATGCGGCAGACACGCGTGTTGGCCTTGTCGTTTGCGAAGAGGTAGCGCCCGTCATAGGTGCCTTCCGTGAAAGACGGGTGCGGGTGGTGCAGGTCGCCGTTGAGATAGATGCCGCCCTTGTCCTTCAGATATTCCTTGGTCTCCGGCAGCAGACCTTCGGTCAGGATCTTGCGGCTTTCGTTCGTCTGGCCCCAGCCGGTTGCGCTGTCGCGGTTAAAGACGGGAATTCGCATCAATTCGCGCATCGACGGCAGGCCGAGGATGCGGACTTCACCGCTGTGGCCGCCGGAGAAAAAGACATAATATTCGTCGAGTTCGCCGGGCTTCACTTCAATGGACTGGCCACCGGCAGCAAGTGCCGGCGCCGCAGTGACGGTGGAAATGGTAACCGCGCCGCCGACGGCCGCAGCACCCGCGACAGCCGCCGCGGCGGTGGAGCCGAGCAGCTGGCGCCTGCTCAGCGCAGTTGGGATATTGGGATCTGACATGTCTTTGCTCCTTTTATGATGGCGTCAGGCGGGCTCGCCTGTGGCCTCTTCCTTGCCGCCGATCGGCTTGCCCTTGTGGGTAACCACGGTTTTTGCCGGCGCCTGTCCCCTCGATGCGGGGGTGGAAAGCGCCATGAATTTCTCTCGCTTCAGCCGCACCTGGATCATGTGCGGGCAGCGTTGGTCGTCCTGGTAGAGTTCCTGGCAGTGCATGCAGTAGATGCACTCGTTGACGTTGATCTGCCCTTCAGGGTGGATCGACTGCACCGGACATTCCTTGGCGCAGCGCTGGCAGGGCGAGCCGCATTCGGGCCAGCGTTTCAGCCATTCGAACATGCGGATGCGTCCGGGAATGGCGAGCGCTGCACCGAGCGGGCAGAGATAGCGGCAGTAGAAACGCTCGATGAAGAGCCCCGCAGCCAGCAGCGTCAAAGCAAAGAGGACGAAGGGCCACTCGCGCGCGAACTTCAGAATGATCGCCGTCTTGAAGGGTTCGATCTCGGCAAATGTCTCAGCCAGTGCCACCGAATAGAGCGACAGGCCGAACAGTCCGAGGAAGATGATGTATTTCACCGGCCAGAGGCGCTCATGCAGACCCCAGGGCAGTTTGATCTGGGGCACCTTCAGCCATCTGGCGATGCCATTCGTAAGTTCCTGCAATGCGCCAAACGGGCAGAGCCAGCCGCAGAACGGACCGCGCCCCCAAAACAGCAGAGCCGCCGCCACTGCCGCCCAGAGAATGAAGATCAACGGCGCCGAGAGGAAAAACTCCCAATGAAAACCGGTGATCAGCGAATTCACGAACGTGAGGACATTGACGACGGAAAGCTGCGCATTGGCAAACCAGCCAAGCCAGACCAGGGCGAAAAGCAGGTAGCCGCGTCGTACCCAGCCGAACAGTTTCGGCCTGCTGACCAGCCAGTTCTGGAAGAAGAAGATGGCGGTCAGAACCAGCAGCCCGGCAAAGGTGATGACGATGGAGATGCGGCTCATTTCCCAGATGCCGACCCAGAGCGGCGCCTGTTCGTCATCCAGCGGACCTGGCTCCGCAGCGGTTTGCGCGGGGGCTGTGGCGGGCTGGGCTGCCGTCGAAGCAGGAGCTGCTTCGACGATCATGTAATGCTCGGGCAGCGTGTATCCGAGGTCGTAGGGCAGGGTGGCCTTGTCGCGCACGCCGGTGCTGCGCTGGACCAGGAGCTGCAGTTCCCAAGGCTCGGTGACGTCGAAGGTGAAGCTGTCTGGAATGATGTAGAGGGCGATTTCGCGCAAGCGAGGGGCGCCTTCGGCGGCGATCTGTGTTAGCCGCGTGTGGTCGCGGTCGCGGAAGCGCAAGCCTTGCCCGTCCTGCAGCAGTTCGATGCGATCGAAGATGCCGCCGCGCACATAGCCTGACCCCTTGAACGAATAGGTACCGTCACCGGCGACCAGGATGGCCGACTGTCCCGGCTTCAGCCGCTTGGCAAGGCGCGCATAGCCCTCTTCGCCAAGCAAGCTCTTGCCGATGGAAGGCACGCTGACGGGTGCGAGATAGAGATCGATGAAGCGGTCCTTGGGTTCGGCAGTTTCGGGCTTGTCGGCCGCGTCCTTGTGGCCGGCCCTAAGGAAAGCCTCCGACACCTCACCAACGTCGAGTCGAAGGCTGCGGATCGAACCGTCTCCGAGAAGAGTTTGCCAGTCGCGGGCATCCTGTTGCGCAGCATCGAGCTTTCGGACCGGTGCAGTGCTGGCGGCCGCCGTTGCGGCCTTGTCGCCGAGCCTGCCGCTCCGCACCAGCTTGACGGCCGAGCGCACCACGCTATCGCCCATTACCAGGACGGTAACGGTCGCGCCGCTGACGATATCGACCTGAGGCGGGCGCTCGGCGCCCGAGGCAACGCGAGACAGATCACGGCCAATGATCGAGTTCAGCGCTTCGACGACGCGGGCTTCCGGTATGCCGATCAGCACGATCGGCTCCTTGTGATTCACTAGCTTCAGCCCACGCACAACGCCGGTCTTGTCGATCCCGACGACGATATGGATCGGCTTGCCGGAATAGCCGGTCGAGTTGGTGAAATCGGAGTTGAGATAGGCGTAGCCGGCAATTTCGGCACCCTTGTAGACGGGCACGATTGCCGGTTCGCCGATAGGCTCACCGAAGCGATCGGCGCCGGCGAAAAGTTCCGTCGGCTGTACCTTGGCGAGGTAGGGGGAGAGGCCGTCGGCGGCGAACGCTTGGCTCGCAGCGGTAAGGGCCGCGATGAAAAACGCAAGAAGAACGGCCAGACCGTGTTTTCGGATGGGGACGTTCTTCGGCATTCGCATTCCATCTGGCGCAGCGGCTGTTCTCACATCGATCCTGCGCCGCGCCGCGATCTTCGGCACAGGAATTCGGGCGGAAGTTAGCGGCACAGACGGCGTGATCGTTGAGCCAGATCAACCAACGGTTTTTTTGTTTCCTTAGGATGCGGGCACTAATTTCGGAGAGACTTCATGCCAAAACTGACCGAAGAACCGCCCGTGCTGGATACCATGGAGGGCCTGGTGCAAACGGCCGCACGTATGGAGCAGGAGGCAATCGAAGGATATGAAGCGCTCAGGGACAGGATGAGCGCCGAGGGACGACCCGAGCTGGTCGCAGTCTTCGAGCGCCTGATCGCTGAGGAACGATCGCACTTGTCTGAGGTCACGGGCTGGTCGAAAGCAAGCGGCGTTGAAGCCACCGGAAATGCGGCCGGGCTTTCGTCGCCGCCTGATCTCTTCGACCCGGAAGGCGCCGATTTGGTTCCCGCCGAAGCCCTAAGCGCCTACCGGGCATTCTCCATCGCGGTCAGAAATGAAGAGCGCGCCTTCGAATTCTGGAGCTACGTTGCCGGGCGAGCCCCTTCGCAAGAGATCCGGCAGGCCGCGGAAAGGATGGCCGGCGAGGAATTGGGGCACGTCGGGATGTTGCGTCGCGAGCGGCGGCTGGCCTTTCACCGCGCACGCCAGGATGCCGCCTCCGGCGCCGACCCCACGCTTGAAGATCTCGAGCGGCGGCTCCACCAGCAGCTGCTAGGCCTCGGAGATCTTGCAGATTTGGGGGAACTAACCCGCTTTGTGCATGACGCGAAAGAACGTCTCGCGAAATGCCGCGATCTTCGCGTGGCCTGCAAGCCCAATATCGACGGGTTTTCTCCGGAAGCGTTCGAACGTCCAGCCGTGCTTTGCGGCATCGTGCTTGACTGTTATCTCGATCTCATGGCGCGCGAGAAGAACGAAGACGTGCTTGTCTTCACCCAGGAGGCCGCCTCCCAACTGGTGCAGTGCCTTCTGTTCTTGCGCGAGTTGCCGCCGCGGGCGTGAGCTTGCGCTGCGACGATACTGGATCGGATCATCTCGAAAGGTGATGACGGGGCGAGTTCTTTCGCCGGTTGCCGTCGCCGCGAACTTCCATAGCGTTGTTCAATGTTCAATGTTCAATGCGCGCGGATTGGCACGCTTGTTTAAGCTTTGTGGTGACCGAGGGCCATCGTGACGAGGGTTGCGAAGACCATGATGACGCCGTAGGGGATCTTGCGGCTGATGCGGATCTCTTCGATCCGCATGATCACAGCGTAGTGCGCGAACGCCAAGGGCATCGGCAACCTCAAGGCCAGCATGGTCAATATCCCGCCGATCAGCAGGAAAACGGCAAAGGGGAGCATGCCGTGCCAGCCGACGAAGAGGCCAATCGGCAGGAATAGTTTGGCGTCGCCGGCCCCGAACAACCGAAAGGCCCAGAGCGCCACCCCGAGCGTGAATAGCAGTAAGCCAGCCCCGATATCGCCTCCGACGCCGTCGAGCGAGAAGAGCGCGGCGCCGATGTCCTGTGTTGTCGTGAGCCGGATCACGGCGCCCAGTGCGTAGACGGAGACGAGCGCGAGCACGGCACCGTTCGGAATGCGCCAGCACTGGAAGTCGCTCCAAGCGGAGTAGAGAAAGAGCGCCGCCGCTACCAAAGGGATTATATTGATAAGTTCTGTCATGTTTCACCAGTTCTGCGCGATAGGTGATCTCAGATGCAATTGTGTTGCTCTTCCAAAGGCTTCGCAAGAAACCGCGGATCAGAAAAGCTCAAGAAATATTAACGGATGTCATGTTTCCGCAGGTGGTCCCTCTATTAACCCTTAAAAAGTAGGGGTTCTGATTTTAACCATAACCCAAAGATGGCTCATACCACTTCGTATTAGAAGTTGACGATATAATAATTAAGGGATTATTAATAATGTCAGTCGGAGAGGCGGTCTCGATGACAGGCGGGGGCCGGGGAAGTAAGCGGTCACGCAATAAGTATACTGTGTAGGAGGTAATTCTCGATGAAAGCACTTTTGACTAAAGTCCGCGCTTTCGCGCGGGAAGAAGACGGCGTTGCGCTGACTGAATACCTTATTCTGCTTGCACTGCTGGTCGGCGGAGTGATAACCGCAGTAACTACAGCCGGTTCTAATCTTAGTGCGGCTTGGGATCAATGGGGTACATGGTGGACAACTACGTTGGTTCCTCCGGAAGCTTAATGCTTAACATTCCACGTAAGAGGGAGGGGGGTTTGTTAACCCCTCTCCTCTAAATTAGATTTTTCAGGATAGTTGTAATTTTCAACTTTGCGAGCATTTGGCGATGCGCTCTTCAACGATCATCAGCCTTGTAGTTGCCCTCTCCCTTGCCTTCGTGGCGGTTTATGCTACCCGCACCTATCTTGCTGGTGAACGAGCCCGTCTTGCGGCGAGTGGTGGCGTCAAGCAAACGGAAAAAACCCTCGTCGTTGCGGCGAAGTCCATGCGCTTCGGCGACCGGGTCCGCGCCGAGAACTTGAAAACCATTCCCTGGCCGTCAGATGAAAGGCCGGAAGGCTCCTTTGACGCGATCCAAGCGGTTCTCGGCGACAAGGACGAACCGCGTTATGCCATGGAGGCGATCGACCCGGGGGAGCCTGTGTTGGCGTCGAAGATCACTGGTGCAGGCGAGCGCGCCACCCTTTCGGCCGCCCTCGATCAGGGGATGAAGGCCGTTTCCATCCGTGTCAACGACGTGCTCGGTGTTGCCGGTTTCGTGCGCCCCTCTGATCGGGTCGACGTACTCCTGACCCGCGTGATCCGTAACCCCAAGAGCGGTAGCGAGCAGACCTCCGTGGACGTTCTGTTGCAGGGAGTAAAGGTGCTCGCCGTGGACCAGACGGCTGACGAGCGCAAAGACGAGCCTTCGGTTGTGAAAACTGTCACCTTCGAGGTGACGACCGACGAGGCGCAGCGCCTGACGCTTGGCGCCAATATTGGCACGCTCTCGCTAGCACTTCGCAATATTGCCTCGGCTTCCGTCGAACAGACCAGGCCCGTCACAGTGGCGGATCTCGGCGGGGGTCCCATCGCCGCTGAGCTCGCTCAAAATTCAGACGACGGGCGATTCGATCTGATTGAACGCATGGTCCGCAAGGTCGGCGAGGACCTTGGAGGCCGGATTAATTCCGTCGAAAGCAAGATGAATGCACCTGTAGGCGAAAAACAGGTGCAAATTGTCGAGCGAAATGTCGAGCCGGTCTTGCCGGCGGAACCGAAGTGGGCGACCGTCGGTGTCTGGAGCAGCAACAAACGGGAAGAATACCGGGTGGGGCAGATCCAGTAACGGGAAATTCAACCTACCCTGAGGCTGGGTAGGGCCAACTTCGAGGAGAGGGGGCGTACGCCGAAATGTTGAGGGGAAGCATAAAATACAAGGCAAGACGCAGGGCCTTGGCGGCCACCGTTGCTCTTGTTTCGGCCTGCGGCTTTTGGGCCCCCGGTCTTATTGGTTCGGCGGACGCGCAGGAGAAGTTCATCAATCTCGGCGGGTCGGTTCAGCAGGTGGTGCTGCCGCCGAATGACACGGTCACGATCGCCACAGGCAAGCCCTTCGGCGACCTCGTCATTGGCAGTGCTGAGCTGATCGATGTCGTGCCGCTTTCCGACAAATCACTTTTCATCCGCGCCAAGAAGAATGGGGCGACGAACATCTCTGTCTATGGCGACGACAAGAAGCTTCTCGGTGTTATCGACATTCGCGTCGCCAGTGATTTCAGCGAAGTAGCATCAGCGATTCGCGCGGCCTCTCCGGGGTCACAGGTCCGGGTGATCAATTCGAATGATCGTATCCGTCTGACTGGCATCGTACGCGATGCTACGGAGTTGCAGCGCGTGCTTGAGATCGCCCAGTCCTATTCGGACCAGCCGGTTCTCAACCAGTTGCGCGTCAACGATTCCCAGCAGGTCATGCTGGAAGTTCGCGTGATCGAGGCGTCCCGGCAAACCGGTCGTGACCTCGGCATCGGTTGGGCAGGGGCGGGCAGGAATGGCATCGGCAAGGCGACGACCAGCCAGGGCATCGGGGTCAGGGACGGCGCGCTGGTTCGAACCCTCGAAGATGCGGCGGGTGCGGCAACCGGCATGCAGCCCTTCGGTCAATTGATTGCCAAGGTGCTGGAAATCTCCGGCGGCCGCATCGACGTCGTCATCAACGCTCTCGAACAAAAGGGTCTGGTGCGTCGCCTCGCGCAGCCGAACTTGATCGCCATGAGCGGCGAGACCGCCAGCTTCCATGCCGGTGGCGAGGTACCAATCCAGACGACCGTGGCCAACGGCGCAACGCTAGCGACGCAGACCGATTATCGTCCTTTCGGCGTACGGCTGACGTTTACACCTGTCGTCCTTGATGGCGGGCTGATTAGCTTGAAGGTCGAGCCGGAAGTCTCCGAACTCGATACGTCGATCAACGTCAACGGTAACCCCGGCTTCATCTCGCGGGCCGCCAAGACGACTGTGGCGCTGCGTGATGGCCAGAGCTTCGCCATGGCCGGCCTGCTGCAATCGATCAACTCCAAGGATATCCAGCAACTGCCTGGCCTGGGGCAGCTTCCGGTGATCGGCGCACTCTTCCGCTCAACCAGCTTCCTGAAGCGCGAATCCGATCTCGTGATCGTCGTAACCCCGCATATCGTGCGGCCGGCGGCGCCGGGCGAGGCGCTATACAGCCCCCTCGATCAGACGCGCTCCTCCAACGACGCGGAGCTTTTTGCGCTCGGTGTATTGGAAGTCGACAAAGACATGCTTCGCCGGTTCCGCAATGGCGAAGGCGTCACCGGTCCCTATGGCCATAGGCTCGATCTCGATACGGGAGGTGCACTTGCTGTTGCTAAGAAGTAAGCGCGCGATCTTGGTTCTCGCGGCCGCAAGCCTCATCTCCGGCTGCGCCGACTACATGAACCACAGAGACACGATCACCTTTGGGCTCGGCAATGCGGTGGAGGCCAACAAGGCTATTCACATCCAGGACCCGTTCCCGCGGGTGGCGCAGAACACGCGTATCGCTGCCGACGGCAAGCTCATCCAGAAGACGATGCGCAACTACAACGGCGGCAGCACGCAGCCGGCGGCAGGAGCGTCGGCGCCTGCGCAGTCGATGGGAAGCAACGGAGCGGCGCCCGGTTATTAACGGGCGCCTGCGGAATTCGAAGCGGCGGCAGCGCCGGAAAGGAATGCAACAAGAACAACGTGTCACGACGGTGAGCCGCCGCGATCGGAGAGGCATGTCTATGCTCAACAGGGCGATCAAACGGTTCTGGGACGACCATCGAGGCTACGTCATCGCGTTGACGCTCATTGCCATGCCGTTTTTGCTTGGTGTCTCTCTTATCGTCATTGATGTCGGCCGTAGCGCCAATCTCCACACTGACCTTCAGAACGCTGTCGATGCCATGGCTCTGACGGGAGCCCGCGAGCTCGACGGACGCGACGACGCGATTGTGCGCGCTGAGGCTGCGATCGAAAAGCTTGCCAACACGGCAGCCTTCGGCGCGGGCGGAACCGGTATGTCGCTCGGGTCATACGTCGTCGTCGCCTACGACGCGGCGGATGATGCTGCGAGCACAGTGACCGTGAAGTTCCTGAAGGGAATCCCGGGTGACGGGACGTTTGCGGGGGACGACGACGACCCGATCACCGAGGCGATGGAGACTACAGACCCGAATGAGGCAGGGTATGCCTGGGTGAGATCCAAGAACCAGGCGATGCAGACGATCTTCCCGCTACCTGTCGGTCTCAATCGCGATACGATCAACGTCTCCGCCGACGCAGTGGCAGCCTACCGGGTCAGCGCCTGCGACGTCACGCCGATCTTCATCTGCAACCCTTATGAGCCGGCCGGCAACAGCAGTGCGGCTGTTAGCGAACAGGCGGCCGAGGAACTGCACACCAAATTCGCGGCCGGCGATCTCTATGGCCGCCAGATCGAGCTGCACAGCACATCGTCATCCAATCCCGGACCGGGCAATTTCGGATTCTTAAGGACCCCTTTGGGCAATGGTGCGTCCGTGCTGGCGGAGGCGCTTGCGACCGGCAATCCGGGCACCTGCTACACCAAGGACAGCCTCGACACGGAAACCGGCGCAAAGGCAGGACCGGTGGAAGCCGGCGTGAACACCCGCTTCGGTTTGTATTCGGGATCGTTCAACGGTACACGCAGCGACGGTCGCTACCGACCGGCCAGCAATGTGCGCTCGGCACAGAATCAGACGGGTGGTGCCAGCAAAATCTGCGGCGACTATAACCCGGTTATGGTCGGAAGCGCGGTCGGAGACGTCACCAAGGCGGTTCCGCTCGGCTACGGCGCCACCATGACGACGATGGGTAGCGGCAAGATCAGCAGCGGCAACAACTGGAACTACAACACCTATTGGAATGTCGCGCAGGGTGGCTCGGCACCGTCCGTCACCGCCGTCCTCAGCAACCATTCGAGTTATCCGGGCGGCGGCGCTTCGGCACCGAGCCAGCCCTCAGCCTACGACGTCTACCGCTACGAACTCAACAACCCGTCGCTGCTCAGCCATGCCTCGGCAAGCGGGGAAAAGGGCACTCCGCCAACCGGTGGCCAATGCTACTCTGGCCCGTCGCTTTCGAACTACACCGCCGATGAATATGGCGATCGGCGCGAGATCTTTTCCGCGATCGTCAATTGCGGCTACGAGAATTCGGTCGGGCATCTGAACGGCCACAAGGCCACAGAGGCCGTTGCCTTCGCGCGCATGTTCCTGACCAAACCCGCGATCAAGGCCGGCAGCGAGCGCTATCTTTCGCTGGAGATGATCGACATCAGCGGCCAGGGCGGACGCGGCACGCTTGACGAGTTCCTTCGTGAAGAAGCGGAGCTGGTCCGATGATCATCGCGCTGCGAAGATCCATCCTCGATCGTTTCCGCCGCGGCTTCTGGCCGAGCGATGACGGAGCGGTGCTGACCGAAGCGTTGGTTGCCATACCTTTCGTTACCCTCTTTGCCGCCGGCATCCTCGAATTCGGCAACATTTTCTGGGAGCGAATGCAGATCGACATCGGCCTGAGAGATGCGGGCCGCTATCTTTCGCGGTGCCGGCCGGATTCTGGGACCTACGACCCGACATGCAACACGACGACCGCAAAGATGATTGCGTTCTACGGGACGCAGAGCCCGGCCGCAGGCACTGCATTGCGCGTCAGAGGCTGGGGACCCGATCTCGCCGATATCACGATCGTTCCCGTCGATGCCGATGGCACGATCACGGTGCAGACCTCACATGTCTACCAGAGTTCGCCGATCTTTTCCTGGCTCGGCATCGATCAGGTCACCATCAGTTCCTCCCATGAAGAGAGGTATATCGGATGGTAGAGCGTCGATCACCCATCTGCTTCTGGAAGGACCAGAACGGTGTCACACTCACCGAAGGGCTGATAACGCTGCCGCTGGTATTGCTGGTGATCTCGGCCTTTGTCGAGTTCGGTTATGCCATGTCGCAATGGAACCAGACGGTCAAGGCGCTGCAATTTGGCGCCCGCCTTGCGGCCGTCTCCGATCCTCTGACCAGCGACTTCGCCGATGTTTTCCCGTCCGACGCCGACGACCCTCTGGACAATGGCGACGCGACGCCGAATGACGCGACGATATCGTCCACTTGCGGCCCGAACCTCGCCAATTGCAGCGACGCATTGACCCGGATTGTCATGGGAAGCGACGGCGTCTGCGGGGTGGCGGGGGACCCGAACCCAGGTATCTGCGACCTCAATTGGCGGATCCAGCCGGCAAACCTGGTGGTAACCTACCAGCGCTCCGGCCTCGGCTACTGGGGGCGGCCGAACGGGCCGGTGCTGACTATGCGGCTGGAAGTGCGCAACGTCACATTCGACCTGCCGCTGCTTGGCGCTCTGCTGGGATTGGATCAGATCGAAGTTCCCGCTCACCCGGTGACACTGACGACGGAAGACCTCGAGACATGTTCAAGCTGCTGAGCCCTTCAATTCTGCGTGGGGAAGCGAGATGACCGCACACATGAACTTTGCAACGACAACCAAGATACTCGTTCTCTCCGACGACGCGGCGGCGGCGAGCCTCATGCTGGATACGTTTGGGTCGCTTTCGCGTTACGAGGCGCGGCACATGTCGTTAAGCGTGTTGGGCGAGGCGGGGAAGGTCGACCCGACGCAGTTCAACCTGATCGTATTGGATGTCGACAATGGCGAGGTCCTCTGTCGCCAAGAGATCGCCCAGTTGCGCGCCAAGCACCGCAACATTCCAATGGTCGTCGTATCCGAGGTTCTTTCCGACGAACTGATGCGCCTGCTGTTTCGCCTGAACGGCGACGACTGGCTGAAGAAGCCGCTCGAGCGCCGCGCGCTGATCGATATGATCTCGACGCATGCGCCTGGTGTCAGCGGCAATGAGAGCCGGGTTCACGCCATCGTCGCTGCTGTAGGCGGTGCCGGGGCGAGCGTGATTTCCTCTTCGCTCGCACACATACTGGCGCAACCGACGAAGGGCGTCGCGCCGCGGGTTGGTCTCTTCGATCTCGATTTTTCGTCCGGGTCTCTTGGCTACTACCTCAACCTTGTCAACGACTACGATTTGAAGACCGTTGTCGCGAATCCGGCGCGTGTCGATCTAGAATTCATCGATCTCGTGCGCAAGCGCCATTCGGGTGGCTTCACGCTGCTGTCGTTCAAGCAGCCCTCCATATTGCTGGAACCTAAGGGAGCAGAGCTCGCGCTGCGCATGCTCGATGTCGCGGCATTCGAGAGCGACCACATGGTGATCGACGTGCCCTACTACGAAACGCCCTGGAAGAGCGACGTACTGGCTTCGGTCAACAGCATTTCCATCGTCACTGAAACGACCATCCCTTCACTGCATCAGGCAAAGGACCTGTTTGCCAATCTCGTGCGCCTACGCGGCGGTGTCGACGGGATCCAGGTCGTGATCAACAAGTACCGCACCAAGCTCTTCAGCCTTGGTGTGCGCCGGGAGCAAGTCGACAAGCTTTTCAAGGACACGCATGCGCACATCATCCCCTATGACTGGGATACGCTGAGTGAGGCGGTGAACCGTGGTGTCCTGCCCCACGAGGTCAATTCTCGCTCTCCATTCTGTGGCGCCGTCGGCAAGCTCGGGGCTCTCGTCAGATGAGGGCACTCCCACGCGGCAGCAGCAGGTCACTGGGACGAGGCGACGGCGTCGCCAATTGCTGCCGATGGATGCCGGCTGCATTGCTCCTGGTGGCGTTGGTGATTGCGCCGCCGGCTGCGATGGCTGGCGGGACAGTGCCGCGCACTCTCGGGCCGAAAACGAGCACGGTCGTATCGATCGGGAAGGCCTATCCGGCCGGTACGATCGTCGTCGCCAGCCAAGCAAGGACGCTTGATCTCGTCATCTCCGGCAAGCGCGCGATCCGCTATCGGATCGGTGTCGGCCGCGACGGTTTCCGCTGGAGCGGCGTGGTGAAGGTTGGACGGAAGGCCGAGTGGCCGGATTGGCGACCGCCGGCCGAGATGAAGGCGCGCGCACCGGAGCTGCCGGAGCTGGTGCCTCCCGGTCCATTCAATCCCCTCGGCGCCCGGGGCATCTATCTCTACCAGGGGAAAGCCGACACACTTTACCGCATCCACGGAACGAATGAGCAGTCGACGGTCGGGCAATTCGCCTCGTCCGGCTGTTTCCGCATGAGCAATGCCGACATCATCGATCTCTACGAGCGGGTGAGGGTCGGAGCAACTGTGATCGTCGAATAGTCGAACAAGGTGGGAAGTGATGGCAACCGGGTTCATTGGACGTTTCTACAAGCAGCAGCAGCAGCCGGATGAGGAGAACGTTCGGGAAGCTCCTGAGCCTGGCTTGATGCCCGTGGCTGAGGCCGCGTCCATACCCAGTCCGGAGGCAGCCGGTGCTGCGGCAAGTGCCAGCCTGGAAGAGTCGCTCGGGCTCGACATGGTGGCCGAGCGGGTCAATCTGCATCGCTACCTGCTTGATCGCATTAACCTCGGCATTCTCGACACAATGGACGACGAGGAGATCGCTACCGAGATCAGACCGCTCGTAAAGGACTATATCCGGCGTAACAACTTTCCACTCAATGCCAAAGAAATCAATGACCTGATCCGCGACATTACCGATGAGATGCTCGGGCTCGGGCCGATCGAACCTTTGCTTGCCGATGACTCGATCGCCGATATCCTGATCAACGGTTACAACAGCGTCTACGTCGAAAGGCGCGGTAAACTCGAAAGCACAGCAGTCCGTTTCAAGGACGAAGATCACCTGCTGCGCGTGATCAACAAGATAGTCTCCGCCGTCGGGCGCCGAGTGGACGAGTCGACGCCGCTGGTCGATGCGCGTCTGAAGGATGGATCGCGCGTCAACGTCGCTATCAGGCCGATCTCGGTCGACGGCCCGCTCGTCTCGATCCGCAAGTTCACGCGTAAGCCACTGACGCTGGAGCGCCTGGTCGAGTATGGCGCCATGGCGAACGCGATGCGGATTCTGTTGGGTGCTGCGGTCAAGGGCCGGGTGTCGATGGTCGTTTCCGGCGGTACCGGCTCGGGCAAGACGACCCTACTTAACGCCCTGTCGTCGCAGATCTCGGCCAAGGAGCGCCTGATCACGATCGAAGACGCGGCCGAATTGCAGCTGCAGCAACCGCATGTCGGAAGGCTGGAAACGAGACCGCCGACCCTCGACGGCCGCAACGAAGTGCGCCAGCGCGAGCTCCTCAAGAATGCACTTCGTATGCGGCCCGATCGCATCATCGTCGGTGAGGTGCGCGGCGAAGAGGCTTTTGACATGCTGCAGGCGATGAATACTGGCCATGAAGGCTCGATGACAACCATCCATGCCAACACACCGCGAGACGCTGTCGGACGGCTTGAGCAGATGGTCGGCATGGCGGGCATGCCAATGTCGCAGCTCAGCATCCGTTCGCAGATCGCCTCAGCGATCACTATCATCGTTCAGGTTCAGCGCCTGAGCGACGGAAGCCGCAAAGTCGTGTCAATCTCTGAGATCACTGGCATGGAGGGCGAGGTCGTGCAGATGCAAGAGATCATGCGGTTCAGACGCATAGCGACTGACGAAAGCGGCCGTATCCACGGCGAATTCCGTGCGACGGGCCTTCGTCCTCGCTTCGTCGAGGAGTTCGCGGAGCTCGGGATTGTGATCCCAGCGGCGATTTTCGATCCGGGGAAACCGCTGCAAACGGGGGTGATTGAATCATGACCTTGCTGCTGCTGCTCTACGCTGCCGTTTTCATCGCTGCGCTGGTTTCCGTCGAGGCGCTGCTGCGCACCTATTTCCGGAAGTCCGAGCGCCAACGTGCGGTCAATCATCGGCTGAGCCTCCTCGATGCGAGCGAGGACCACCTGAAGACTTACCGTTCGATGCTGAAGGAGCGTGGCGCTGACGGGGATTGGCGGACCTTGCCGTCGGTTCAACGCATCAAGCTCTTCTATACTCAATCAGGAATAAAACTCGACGCGAAGCGCTTTGCACTCTATGGGAGCGCCGGCGCGGTGCTGGTCTGGTTTGCCGTTCAATTTCTGGTTCCGAGCATCTTGGTTCGGATTCCCGTCTTCCTCCTAATTTGCCTTCTCATCCCGGTCATCGCCGTCTGGCGCATTCGGGGCAGTCGGATCCGCAAATTTACGCTTAAACTTCCCGAGGCACTCGACGTTGCAAATCGCAGCCTGTCTGCAGGCCACCCGCTGGCGGCCGCGATTTCCCTTGTTGCGCGCGAAATGCCCGATCCGGTCGGAACGGAATTTGGCCTGCTCTCGGATGAGTTAACCTATGGCACCACGCTGGACGACGCTCTCGTCAATCTCAGCCACCGCGTCGGGGCGGAAGACCTAAACCTGCTGGCGATCGCCTTGAGTGTGCAGGCGGGCACGGGTGGGAATCTCGTCGAAATCCTCCATAATCTCTCAAAGACCCTGCGGGATCGCACGATGCTGAAAGCCAAGGTCAAAGCCATTTCATCCGAAGGGCGGATTACCGCGATTTTCATGTCGGCCTATCCGTTTCTTCTCTACGCAATGATCAAAGCACTTGCGCCGACTTACTTCGACACCGTCTGGGCGAGTGGTCACGGCACGACCATCGTCATGGTGCTCATCGCTGTGATGACAGTCGGCAATATCATTCTCTACAAGATGGTTAACTTCGAATACTGAGGCCGCCATGGGCGAGTACGGAATCTATATCGTCGTCTTCTTCGCGGTACTGATATTCTCCGGCGTCACTTCGGAACTGGTGTTTCGTCGACGCGAGGTCGGCGCCCGATTGTCGGAGACGACCGCAAAGGCAGGCGCCGATGATCTTCAACTCGGCGACGGCAGTCTTGTTGATCTGGGCGAGGCCGAGAACCGACTGATCCGCCGTTATTTCGAAATCACCCGGCGGGACCAGAATGCCAACTCTACTCAAAACCGGTTGATCCGGGCCGGATTTTTCGGAGCACACGCGGTCACCGTATTTCAGGTCGTGCGTGCGCTCGTTTGCGGCACGGTCATGGTGGCGGTAGCCTGGGCCGCCGATCGCTTCGTTCCGGAGATGTCCCGGCTTGCCATTCTGCTGATTGCGATGATCGCGACCGGCATCGCCTTCGTTGTGGTGAACATCTATATCGACCGGCGCGGCGATGCCAAAGAGAGAGAGTACAGGCGGCTCTTCCCCGATTTCATGGACATGCTGATCGTGTGCCTGGACGCAGGCATGAGTCTGGAGGCGGCAGCGAACCGTGTTGCCCGCGAGTTCGTCCACAAGCGGAAGGATTTTGGTCTGCACCTTTCCATCATGATGCTGGAGGTGCGTGGCGGTCGACGCTTGCGCGAAGCCCTGGCGAATCTCGCTACGCGTTTGCGGATCGACGAAGCGCGCGCGCTTGCCGTACTTTTCCGACAGTCGGAAGAGCTCGGAACGAGCGTTACCCAGACGCTGCGCGTCTACAGCAAGGAAATGCGTGATCTAAGGATCGTCCGTGCCGAGGAGAAGGCCAATGCCCTGCCGATAAAAATGCTGTTGCCGCTCGGCGCCTTCCTCTTTCCCGTCAGTCTAATCATCGTACTCGTCCCCATCGTCATTCGTGTCATCAACCTCCTCTCCGGCCTGAGGGCCGGTGGATAGGCAAGAACGAGGTCCTATGCAGTATTCGCCCAGCCAGGAAGGTGAGGACTTTGCACTCGCGCTCGATTCGCGGATGCCGGTGGTGCCGTTGAGCATCGAAGAGACCGGGCTTGAAACATCGTTTCTATTGCGGCTCGCGGCAAAGTGCGCGGCAGAGCAGGATACGGTTACGGCCTCGCATCTTGCTGACCGGATGAAGCTGTCAAAGGTACTCGTGAACGTCCTCGTCAAGGAATTGGTGAAGCTGTCCTATCTCGAAGCGCGAGGGCTTGCAGGCGAGGACGTCAAGTCCGATATTCGCTATGCTCTCTCGCTGAAGGGGTTGGAGTACGCGCAGGTGGCACTGCGCCAGTCAGAGTACGTCGGCCCGGCCCCCGTGTCTCTCAAGGCCTTCTGTCACCAAATCGGCCTTCAGTCGATCCACCACGAACGCGTCACCCACGAACGGCTGGTCCTGAGCCTGGATGGGTTGGTGTTGTCGCCGGCGCTGGTCGAAAAACTCGGACCGGCCGTGAATTCAGGCCGCTCCATCCTGCTCTACGGCCCCCCAGGTAATGGCAAGACAAGCATTGCCGAAAGGACCTCGGAGCTTTTCCTTCAGACAATCTGGGTCCCATATGCGATCGAGGTCGGCGGATATGTCATCAGCTTCTACGACGAAGCCACGCACCAGCCTGCGCACGGGCCCGCCACAAGGCCGCATCCGAAATCCGACCGGCGATGGGTGGAATGCCGTCGGCCCGTCATCAAGACCGGTGGAGAACTCACACTCGAGCTACTGGACCTGACGCACAACCCGGGATCCAACGTCTACGAGGCGCCGGTACACCTGAAGGCGTCGGGCGGTGTCTTCATCATCGACGATTTTGGACGCCAGCAGGACCGACCACAAGCGCTCATCAACCGCTGGATCGTCCCGCTCGAGCGTGGCTACGATTTCCTAACATTGCATACCGGCAAGAAGTTCAAGGTGCCATTCGACGAACTCGTCGTCTTCTCGACCAACATTGCCCCGCGAGAGCTCTCCGACGAAGCCGGGCTGCGGCGCCTCAAGTATAAGATATATGTGAATAACCCGTCGCGGGATGAATATGCTCGCATCTTCGAGTCCTACGCCCGTGCAACCGCGATAGACTTGGTAGGCGATGATTTGCATTTGTTCTATGAGCGGAAGTACCGAGGGGATATGCTGGCGTCCTGTTACCACCCCAAATACCTCCTGGATTTCATCTCCTCCTATTGCGAGTTCAACGACCTGCCGAAGGTCGCGTCGCTGGAGATGCTGGAGCGGGCTTGGGGAGGGGTGTTCACATTGGATTGAGGCGGGAAGCTGAGCCGGTCTCGGCCTGGGCGTCGCAGCCTTGTTAAGGTATGTCTGAAATGCTCGTGCAGGCTGGCCATCGGCGCAAAAGCGCAGAATAGATAAGGCGAGCGCGGTCCAGCGGCATGACGTGGGGTTTCGGGGATAGGTAAAGTTAGGGCCACGGCCCAGTTTGGTGACGGAGGAATTCGATGACACATATTTCGAAAGTCGATGTCGAAATCGAGCCCGACGTCGAATTGCGGCGCAGAGAGCACGGCGCGAAGGCGCCAAGCCGCTCGAGAAGCATGCCGATCATTGCGCTGGGACTCATGCTGCTGCCGCTCAATGCCGGCATCCTGCTTTACACCGCAAAGAATGCCGCAGACGTGCGCGAAAGCCGTGAAACCCTTTCTGCACTCAAACGCTCGGTCGACGGCCTGAAGCAGCAGATCAGCAAACAGGCCGTGAACATCGCCAGCGGGGCCAAGGCCGATGATATGGCGGCTGTTCGTAAATCCGTTGAGGAGTTGCAGAAGGATGTCGCTGACCTCGATGGCCGCATGGGCACGAGCATGTTCGCATCCAGTGGCAGCATGATCATCAGCGCGCCGGGGAAAGAAGTGACCCAGCGCCTGGCACCATCATCCTATTCGGTGTCCGCTCCGGAATCCGCTGTTGACGATGTCCTCGCCGCAGCTGACCCTCAGGGCGGTTCCATCTCCAACCTGCCGCGCTATGAGCGAACTGTCTCGGCGGATGGCAAGCTTGTTCTAAGAAAGGTGCGCTAGATTAGATTGAGCCCCCTTGGCGCGGGGTCTCACCTGTAACGTCTTCGATGAGCCGTCGAAGAAGCATTGGTTGTCTCAACAGCCCAGCATTCTTCATTCGCAGAAGTTTTGCCGGCGCGTTTGTCCTCAGTAGAAACTCAGGTAAGTGTGCTCACTCCCAGGCGGCTTGGTACCGACGGACGTGCGCGAACGGCGACAGCCAGTTACCGCTGCGCATATTTGACGCTGTTCTTCATCAACTCGAGATTCCTCGCCGTGGTCTCGTTTGACGGGTCGATCTCGTATGCTTTCAGGAAGTAGGTGCGGGCCCCCGGCAGATCGCCGCGCAGCAGATGGGAATAGCCGATATTGTTGTAGTAGACGGCTGTACCGCCGATCATCTTGGAAAGCTGCGCATAGGCACGATCCGAAGTATCAAAGCGACCAACCATGTCGGACGAGGCCGCAAAGCCCAGCCATGCCGCAGGATCCCGCGGAAAGACCTCAACCGCCCGCTTGTAGATCGCGTAGGACTTTCCGTAGTTCTTCTCCTGGAACTGGAGCTTGCCCGTGGTCACCAGCTCATCGTCCTTGTAGAAGGCAACCGCCGAATCATCGTTGAGCGTTTTTGCGCTATCGCCAAAGGCGGCGACATCGTCGAGTGCGTCCGTTTGGCACCCGGCGAGCATCAGCACGCCCGCAAGCAGTATCGTAACGCGACCTGTTTTGCTCCGAGACATTTCCATTACAGTCCCCCAATTGTGGGCATCCTAGCCTCGCCTAGAAATGAGCTCACCGGAAATCTTCCAGAAAAATAACTAATAAAGATAGAATTGAAACTGGGAGTCGCAATAAAGAGACACATGCCGGCTGGCCGGCCGCATCTGCCTCCGTAATTCTGCCTTTCAGTCCTGCAAATCAAGGGGTTGGAGCCGACAGACGCCGACGAGGGCGGCCCCGTGAAACCGCGAGATATTCCGAATCCTGGCGGCAATCTCGTAAGCCTCAATTAAGCATCGTCTTATATTTTCTGTCCGACACATCCCACATCGGGTGGGCGGGCATGAAGGAATGGAACCATGCGAGCGTTAGCGCTGACCATCATTCGACTTGGGCCCTGCGGAGCCTACTTGGTTGCAGCCGTCTCGCTTCTGAGTGTCGCGCTGCTTGGCAACATTCCGTCCAACCCGCTCGCCTGGGCCCTGTACACGACCATGTTGCCGACGACGCGCACGCTTGTACTGACGGTTGTAACCGCTTCCGACATGGTCTTTTGGGGCGTGACCTTGACGCTTCTTGTCGCCGCCGCCGTTGGCGCTTATCTCGCGGTTCGGCCGGAGCGACATCTGCGGCTTCGCTTCATTCATGCGCACGCGGCGCTCATCGCCTCCGGGCTCGCTGTGCTCCAGGTATCGCAAAACAGCGCAGGGCTCGCCAGTCTTTCGTTTTCTCAACTTCCGCCAGTTGGCTGGTCACTCGTCGACGGCTCGTCTGCCGCGTTCGCCTTGTTCGTTCTGATCCTCTTGGCCTGCCTTAGCGCTCATGCGGCGATCATCAAGAGCATCCGTTTCGCTCGTCATTGCACCAAATGAAATGACGAGCCTGCCGAGGATGTCTTTTTAACGAGAGTTCACGGATTTCCTATCCGGGATCGAGGATCTCGCTTCACGCATTGATCTGATGCTATGCGATCAAGCTGGCGGCTTTCGGGAAGGAGCTGCGGCAAGTCGTCCGAGCTGCCTCCGGAAAATTGTCTATTTTTGCGGCTGTAGGTTGATCGAACGCCACTCACATCAAGGCGAATACTCTTGCGCGGAAGTTACTAAGAGCACTCATGGAGCCACCATCAATCGTCAACGACTTGGCCTCGATCATCCAGACGTCCCTGGCGCCCGTCTTCCTGCTCGCTGGCACAGCCGGTTTTGTCAATGTCTATGCGACACGTCTCGGCAGGGTCTCGGATCGGGTTAACGAGGTGGGGGAAAAGGATGGGGACGGCGAAGCGCGGCGCATACAACTGGACTATCTGCGCCGGCGGACCTTTGCCCTGGAGATAGCGGTCGCCTTGGGGACCTTGGCTGCGATCTGTACCGGCTGCGCGATCCTTAACCTGCTTGCCGGCGCGCTCGCGTTCGGGTTCCGCGAGGAAAATCTGTTCTGGTTCTTCGGCGGTGCGATCGTCTCGCTCATCGTCTCGCTCGTGGCGTTCCTGTTTGAGATGCTCATCGCGGGTCGGAACATGCTGCGCCAGATGCGGATGGATCAGTCGGCCGCCGGGCGCGATTGAACTTCGCGAGACGACGGCAAGACCGACGACAAATTGAGGATGGTTCGCGACGCATTCAAGCGGTTCCGTTTTAAGGTGCAAATTCTCTGGTCGCATCAAGCATCCGGAAACACGCTCGGCAACCCAGTCTGTATGGGCGAGGTAGAGGCGCTAGGCCGTCAGTTTGAAGGTTTTGGGTCTTGACCCCGGCAATCGGCGGTTGACTAAATATTAGAAACTGCGATTGAATGGCGGCAGGGGACATCTATGACGGTTTTGCTCAATGACGATGCTTCTTTCCTCGTTCGGCAGGGCTGCCGCTGACTATCGGCTAGCCTATACGTTCCTCTTGGCGCACGCTGCGGCTATGGCGAGCCTGATTTGGTATCTTGATGTCGAACCGCATTATCAAACAGCATCGCTCTATGTGAACTGGTCGTTTTCGGCAGTTTCGAGCATGGCATCGCTCTACATGCTGTGGACAGTGCTCAAGATGCTAGCACGAAGGGAAGAGCACCCGACGGCTGCACTGAAGGCGCACATGGAAAACGTTCTGGTTCGAAACGATAGGCTGGCACACGCAGCACATTCGACCGCAATCTTTGTCGCGATGATATTTGTGTTTAGCACTATCAAGTCGACGATTCCGGCGATCGTTCCATTTTCTTGGGACCAGACCCTGATCCTGCTTGACCGGGGGTTGTTCGGTGGCGTGGATCCATATGTCCTGACTGGCAAGGTGTTTGGGAATGCATATGCGCTCGTGGCCTTAAACTTCGTCTACAATCTTTGGATGGTGATTTTTACCGTATCGATGGTCGTGGTTCCGTGGATCGGCAATCATGAGCTACGGTTGCGGTACATCTTGACGACCCTGCTGACCTGGTTCGTAGGCGGTAACATCCTGGCACTCCTGTTATCGTCGTCCGGGCCTTGCTTTGTGGAACTCCTTTACGGTGACGACACATACGCGCCATTGATGACCCTGCTCAGGGACGTCGATGCCGCCACCGGAATGGTTTGGGCACTGATTGCGCAGGATATCCTCTGGGAGGCCTACACGCGTGATGTCGGGGCGATCTCCGGTATTTCCGCGATGCCCAGCCTGCATGTGGCGGTGGCTGTGACCATCGCATGCGTGGCCTGGCAGCGCGGTGGCGTGTGCCGTGGCATTGGCTTGGCATATGCCGTCACGATCTACATTGGATCGATCCAACTCGGCTGGCACTACGCGACCGACGGAATCATTGGGGGCGGCATAGCGTTCCTGTTTTGGAAAGCCTCTGGGTATCTAACTAACTGGTCTCTGTGCCGACGCCTCGATCCGGCCGAAGCACTCTGAAGGCCCTAGCCTCCCGAGGATCATCCTGTCCAGGCTTATGCGGTGCTAGGTGCTGAAAGCGCCCCCTCCGCGTGACACTCATGCTAATTGCCGGCCTAACCTTCGGGCAACGAGCGGTTTTAGACAAAGACGATGCGGACAATACTCTTGACGACCGAAAGAAGTTTTGAGGAGGCATTTTCTCAGGTAGCTCCCTCTGGCACTTGACGGCGTCGCGTGGCCTTCAGCGGCTTTTTGACGAACTCATAGGAAAGTGCCGCCATGGCGATTGACCGGATGGCGACGGCGAGAAGTATGGAGAGAGGGCGAAGGTCGTATCTGATGATGCGGGCCATCGGATAGTGCCAAAGGTAGATGCTGTAAGAGATCATTCCGATGTAGACACGAGGGTTATACTGCATCGATGCTCCCCAAGCTCAGTGGATCTGTGCGCCCATTTACCTCTAACGCACAAATCCGCTAACGTGCTGATTTGCACATTAGAATTACATTGCGAAAGTTGCGCTAGCTATGCGACTCCTTTATATGAATAGGAGAGATGGATTGGCTGGCGTAGGAATTTCTTGAGCGACTATGTTTAAATCTCAGGCGATAGTGAGCGCGTTGATTGTTGGTGCACGCCGAGATGCTGCGGTCGTATTGTTACCGATTGCTTATTTACTTCTCGCATTTCCTGTCCTTGACATGGCGCCTAGCACCTGGATTTGGTACTTCTTTGTTTCCCTGATGGGCTTAGTCTCGATAACGGCATTATTTGCGGCCGGCGTGCGGGGCGCCTACCATGTTCTGGTCAACCGCGTGGACCGGCCGATTACCGCGATCATCCACGACATGCGCGGCGTATCATTATCAACCGCCATGTCCTACTTGCCCGTTGCCGTCGCACAAGTGATCCTTACAAGCGTATTCTGGCAGTGGAAAACTCGTTTGCCTGCGTTCTCGTGGGACCAGACGTTGAGCGATCTTGATCGAACACTTCACTTTGGCTGGCATCCATGGCAGTGGTTTCAGCCGATCTTGGGCTATTGGCCGGTAACATTCCTACTCAGCATGAACTACAGTATCTGGTTCATGGTGATGTGGACCTTTTGGATGGCCTTTGCATTCAGCGAACGGCCTCAACGCATTCAGTTCCTTGTTACTTTTTCGCTGCTATGGATCATTCTCGGTAGCGTCCTGGCAACCGCGTTCTCATCCGCCGGTCCGTGTTTTTTCGGCAATCTCGGCCTTGGGAACAACCCGTATGCCGATCTGATGTCCTATCTCAAAGCTGCCGACCAAAACGCGCCGATCTTTGCTCTCAACGTTCAAAGCCTGCTCTGGCGGGGGTACGCAGGTTCAGGCACAGAGTTGGGCATTTCTGCCATGCCTAGCCTTCACAACGCGACGGCGCTCTTAATGGTTCTGGCCTCAAGAAGCTTTCACCCCGCCATACGATGGGTGCTCAAGGTCCATTTTGTTCTGATTTTTTTTGGTTCGATACACCTGGGCTGGCACTATGCCGTTGATGCCTACGTCTCCTATGCGGCAACATTCATGATCTGGTTTGGGATTGCTTCGCGGTTCCGATCCCGAACGCCAATGCCGCACGTTGCTTTAGGTGCGCCCGAACCGCTAACCCGGCTTGCGGAACCACCTCATTGATCAGGCGCGGTCCTTGGCGAGCCAGGCCCTGATCTGGTCGGGATGGTCGGCGATATACTGTCGACGGCCTTCTCGTAGGTGGTCTCGTGGGCATTAAACATCGCCGCCTCGAGATCGCCGATCGGCAGCTTCATCCGCTTGCGGCGGCCATCGGCGCCGCCGCTATGGGGTTCACCTTCACCGTCGGGTGATGTCGCTAGTGGCGAGGTGACCTGTACCGGCGCCGCGTTTGTACAGTTTGGCTATCAGGGCCTACGGTCAAACCATACAAGCAGACGACCGTTCTCCGGCAGGTGCTGTGACCTGACAACGCGCGCTCTTGACTTCACCGCCGCAAGGAACTCCGCCTCGGTGTAATCGACAAAAATGTCCTCGCGAAGCGCAAGCATCCGCTGGATCATCGCGTCGCTCTTCGATGGAAATTCAATGACGCCAGCCGGAGCCAAGCCGATCAACCAGTCAACTACCTGTGCCAACGGCACATTGCGGCCGACTGCGATGTGGTGGACAAAGGCAAGAGCAACCAAAGCATCGGCGCGAGCACGATCGCCGAACCCCTTTCGTTCTGCTTGCGCCCATCCTTGCGAAGGGCTGGGGTTGGCGGCGTCCATCCAGAGCGGCAGAAACGGTCGACGCCCACGATTGAAGCGATCATAGGCACGGTCCAGTGTGGCGTGATCGAAATCAAATCCAACCACATATCCGGCGCCCGCATCGAGGGCAGCTTCGGAATAATCCCCCGTGTTGCACCCGAGGTCGAACAGCAGGCCCGGTTTCGTCGCTCGGACCATGTCTTCCACGAACGCGCGTTTTGCCTGCTTCTCGGCCCCGCTGTAACTCGTCGCCCCCGCATACTCTGCCCATACGGTCTCTTGGCTAGCTGGCCGCATCGCCGCAATGTACCTACGTAACCCCGACAGCATGCCAAAAAGCGCCTGTTTCGGAAGCCGGGCCGTCTTCAGGCGAACGCTCGCATCGCCGTCCTTTCCGACCTGGCGCCGCTGCAATTTTGCCTGCGCGATTACGTGAGCCATGACCGTCCACGAGAGTTTATCGCGGAACGAAAGCAGCGGAGCAAGTTCCTCCGGCGCTATTCCTTCAAGGCTGCCCCTGAACCAATGGTTCGGTGTCAGACGGAGGCGGCTCCAAAAGAGGAGCGGATTAAGAAACTGCGAGCAGAACTGCCGGTGACCTGCCCATATCTCGCCCTCGCGGTATTGCCGCAGTGACATGTGATCAATGAAAACGGGTTGGGTGCCTCGAAACTGAACGTTATAGGCAGTCGCGTCGCTGAGGGTAAATCCCTCCTTTAGGGCCTCAATGTGCAGATCCAGGTGAAGCAGCGCTGCAGCCCTGTGCATCGCAAAACTCCACTCATATGGATAAGAGATGAAAGGGATAGCTGGGTGTTCGAGCGTGAATGCCGCCCCATCGATATTGGCTGCGACCTCGCGCGCGGGCAACAGCAAGCCCTTCTCCGCCAGGCTTTCATACAGTCCCGCGTCCTTGGCGGCGAGATAGGCTGGCGCGCCTTGTTTCATGATTGCCCGGTAAATCGCCCCATCGCTCATATACACGCGGGCGCCGGGATCGCGGAACGATCCAGGATCAGGAGTGGCGATGGTCATTTGGAAGGGGGCTCGCTATTTTCCGACCTCTGCCCCAAGCGGAGCCAAGTCTTCACGCGGTGGAGATAGCTGCGGCCAACAAAGAGCGCTGCTGCGACGCCGCCGACGATTGCCTGTAGGATGATGCTTCCTGTCCCTGGGTCGAGATAAGCGTGAGCGGGTACGATCATTGTGATCAGGATTAACGGAATTAGAGCCGCCAAGTGCACAATATTAGCCATCTGCAAGTTTCCCCCTTACAAAAGCAGTATCTGAACTATAGGTTGTTTAAGCGTGTTTGAAAATAAGCATTTCACGAAGCTGCAGGGACGGTTAATGATGGTTCGGAAGAGACTCGCGGAAGCCGCAACTCCGGCCTTGGCGGGATTGTCTGTACTGATCGCTTCATTCAGCAATTTCCTCAGTCACAACCACTATCCGTTTCTCTCGCTCGAAGCAGGTCTCATTACTGTCGTGATAGTTGGCGTCGCGATCGCGATGTGGCTGGTGTACGCCAGTGCGGAGAAGGTTTCTCGGGGCATACTCCAGGTTCTCCTGGTTTGGCTGGCCCTGGACCTTAATTTCGACGGCCTCGCTGTGCCGGTTGCCACGGCTGCGATCGCCATCGTCTTTAATCGAAAGATGGCGCAGTTCGTCGGCATAGCTTCAGTGGTAGCGCTACTGACCGGACTTGTGGGAGCTGCCGCTCCGGCCCAAAGAAACGCAGAAGAGCAGAGCAAGCCGACAGCTCTGACAGGCCTAGCGCCCCCCATTCTCGTCCACATCATTTTGGACGAGCATATAGGAATAGAGGGCATTCTGGGCAACGCGGCTGACGACGCCAAGATGAGGAGCGATCTAAAGACCTTCTATCTCAACAATGGTTTCCGCCTCTACGGCGGCGCGTATAGTGAGTATCTGCACACGGTGAATGCTATCCCGCATGTCCTGAATTTCGGGGAGAGGCAAGTACGACAGGCGGATGAGCGTAAGGGATCCTCGGTTAAAAAGAATGCCTACTTCGAGAGACTCAGAGCGATGGGCTACAGCATTCACGTTTTCCAGACTGATTACCTTGATTACTGCGGGAGTGAAACTGTGGCTTCCTGTCGAACTAGGCCTGCTACGAAGCTGGGTATCATCGCAGATGCGCTGCCGGTCGAGGACAAAGCTCTCCTGTTGGCCAAGGAGTTTGCAAAACTCGCCCATTTCCCGCGTGTTGGCGCCCGTGTTTTCGATCTCGGAGCGCGCCGAGCCAGAAAATACGGGGTTCCAGTGCCGTTGATCAATCTGGAAACCAGTTTTGCGCCTGTTGCGCTTGGCGCTGTAGATACTTTCGACCGAGTTTCGAATGAGCTGGCTACAGCCCGCGCCGGTGAAGCCTACTTCGTACATGAACTCCTTCCTCACTACCCATACCTTCTGGACGATCAATGTCACCCCAAGGGATTAACTGACTGGCGGAACCGGCAGCTCGACTACAGTTCGAAGGAAGAGCGCTATCACGCCTATTTCGCGCAGGTTCGCTGCGCCATGAGCCAGATCGGGTCAGTCCTTCAGTCTTTGGCGGACAAGGATGCGATCGTGATCGTCCACGGTGATCACGGCTCTCGCATTACTGACGTAGACGCAACGTCCGAAGCGGTCGGCGCTTTCACTGACGAGGACCTTATAGCAGGCTATTCGACCCTCTTTGCGGTGCGCGCAGCGCATATCCCCGGAGGATATCAATCAAGTAGCGCCCCGATCTATCAGTTGATCGGATCTCTTGCTGCGTCGGCGTTTTCGTCCGTTAGCCTGCCGTCGCTTCACGTGCCGGAGGTCATGCTTGAGGATCGCCGCTGGATGCCGGCGCAGAAGCATCCGCTGCCAGCTTGGTGGCCGGCTGCGCACTGATCGGGGCGTGTTTGCGGGGATCGGAGCGCGCTGGCGTCGGGTGCCCTCGGAATTTGTTCAGTTCCCGATCTTTCCATTTTTCTCCACCAGCACGATCCGCGCCCCTTCGCGCAGGATGATACGGCGGCTGCTGTGTTGCGGCACTGCTTGATATGAGAGGAGCACTTCCAGCCAAGCTCGAACAGTCGTAATATGCCATCGTGACGAAAGTCATGGAAATGAAGGTCCTCGATGTCGAGCAGCGCGCATGCCTTGGTGAAGGATGAGCTGACACGCTTCGCTTCGCAGGGGAAGATCTCGGCGGCGGCCTTTGGTATAGAGCCGATAATGCGGATCGCCTCTGGCGTCAGGTCGCACCACACATCGTTTCCGATCTTCTCGCCGGTGTTCTTCATATCCCTCACCAGGACACGCTTGTGTTCTTCGTCGTCGTCCGCCCAGGTGATGCGCGATATCTCCTACCTGACGCGGCGTCGAAAAGATGGCGAAGGCGATCAGTCGGCGCATTGGTATCAGGGACGGGTAGCGCGTCTCGCGATCGCTTATAGTGCTCCATCAGCTTGTTGAGTTCCTCCAGCGTTGGACGGCGATCGCGCTGCGCTGACCTGGCGACGAGCCCGAGACGCTTCATCACCACTTGAGCATCTTCCATTGCGGGGTAGTCGAGATCGATTTTCCACGCGGGACGGGCTATCGCGAATATGCTCGATAGTTGGAAAGGTAGTTGTTGACTGTTTGCGGTTGGCGACCCTGAGACAATTCATTGGCGAACTCGACGAGCTCGACGCTGCCGATGCCCTTGCACTCGATCGAGCGCGGAAAAGGCTTCGTCCATAAAAGCACCGAGGGCTCGCCCGCGAAGAAGCGCAAAGGACTGGAAGACCATGCTGATGTCGTGGCGGCGCAGCTCGATCAGTTCGCTGCGGGGCATGCGCGCCACGTCTCGTCGCTCGATTTCGATTGAACCAGTCGTGGGTTCGATCAACCGGTTGATGAGGCGAAGCATTGTCGACTTGCCCGAGCCCGAAAGGCCCATGATAACGAAGATCTCGCCGGCGAGGACGTCGAAACTCGCATTGTTGACGCCGATGGTGCAGCCCGTCGCTGCGTGGATCTCAGCCTTGGTCTTGCCGGCGCTCAGAAGGCGGAGGGCCTGTTCCGGCCGCTCGCCAAACACCTTGAAGACGTTCTTGATACTGATCTTGACCGGTCGGTTGTTCGCCGTGGGGTCGCTCTCAGTTGCAAATGCCATATGTCCTGGGCCCGGCTCCGGAAGCGGGGCACTCTCCTTTGTTTGCTGGGAGCTGATGAAGCAATCAGCGAAGTGGGACGATGCGTTCGCCAGAAGTGCTTCGCAAATACGATAGCGCGTCGCAACATGGATACCGTGTGGCATGCACTTGCTTCAATGTCCATAGTGTAGGAATAAAAATCTATAAATATCCATGCTGGCTCGTCAGAGAGGAATGGTTTCGCAGTCTTCCTGCTCTCCCCGGCCGACGGCTGGCGACGGTTTGGAGGCTCGATCTAAAATCTTGGACACAGATTTCGCCTTGACAACTGGTTTCTGAGACATCAATCTGATAACTAAGATATCAGTTGGCGAAGAGATATGTCGAACATTGTCGAAATTCCGGCCTTGCCCTTCGAAGAATTGCTTCGGTCAACTCCGATGGAGGGGCCCGGCAACACGACGACCAAGGTCTATCGATTGCTTCGGCAATTGATCGTCGAGGTCAGGCTTCTGCCTGGGCGGGCGTTGCCGGAAAAAGAAGTGGCAGCGCTCCTCAATGTCTCCAAGACCCCGGTGCGCGAGGCGATCATCCGGCTCTCCGAGGAAGGGTTGGTCAAGGTCGTGCCGCAGGGCGGCACCTTTGTCGCGACGATCGAGGTGCAGCGCTACATCGAGGCTTGCTTCATTCGTTTTCGCCTTGAGTCCGGCGCGGCCGCGGAAGCTGCCAAGCGGCATACTCTGGAAGACCTTGGGCGATTGGAGCTTTGTCTCAACCAGCAGGTCGACGCTGTCGCAAACGAGGACTACACGCGCTTCTTCGAGTTGGACGAAGAATTTCACCGGACGATCTTTTCGACGGCGCGGCTCAGCGGCGTCTGGGCCTTCGTCAATCAGGCCAAGGGCGAGATTGACCGGATGCGCCATCTGAAGATGGTATTCGGCGTGCGCAGGACCGGCGAGGTCATCCACGAACACCGCGATATCGTAGATGCGATACGGGCTGCATCTCCTGATGAGGCGGTGGCGGCAATGACCCGACACCTGGGCTCGCTCGAAGCCAAGATCACCGAGCTTTCGCGCAATCCGAAGCTGTGGAGCTACATTGAATCGATCAATGCAACCACAACAGAAAAACGGAAACCACGGCGCAGCCTGACCTGAGGAAGGCGCCGTCGGGAGGAAACTGAAATGTCTGCAGTGGAATTGAACGACGTAGTTAAACGCTACGGCGCACTCGAAGTCGTGCACTCTGTGAACCTGAATGTCGAGCAGGGGGAATTCGTCGTTCTCGTCGGGCCGTCAGGTTGCGGCAAATCGACGACCTTGCGGATGGTGGCGGGCCTGGAGGAGATTTCCGGCGGCACGGTCTCGATCGGCGGGCGGCTCGTCAACCGGGTTGCGCCAAAGGATCGCGACGTGGCGATGGTGTTCCAGAACTACGCCCTCTATCCCCATCTGAACGTCGCCGAGAACATCGCCTTCGGCCTGCGTGTACGGCGCGAGAAGAAGGATTTCATCGACGCCGCCGTCAAGGAAGCGGCCGCCATTCTCGATCTCACCCCCTACCTCGCGCGCAAGCCCGCCGATTTGTCAGGCGGGCAGCGGCAGCGTGTCGCCATGGGGCGGGCCATCGTCCGCAAGCCGCAAGTTTTTCTATTCGACGAGCCTTTGTCGAACCTCGACGCCAAGCTCCGCACCCAGATGCGCGCGGAGATCAAGCGGCTTCACAAACGCATGGGCGTCACCAGCATCTATGTCACCCACGACCAGATCGAGGCGATGACGCTGGCAGACCGCATCGTCGTTATGAACGGCGGCCGCGTCGAACAGGTCGGCACACCGATGGAGCTTTTCCTCAAACCGGCCAATGCCTTCGTTGCGAGCTTTCTTGGTTCGCCGCCCATGAACCTCTTGCGCGCAACGGTCGTCTCCATGGACGGTGAACCAAAGGCGCGCATAGACGCCGCCGGCGCAGAGACGGCCATACTCAGATTACCGAAGACAAGTGGCACATCCCTGCGCGCCGATCAGCGCATCCTGGTCGGCCTCCGACCAGAGCACGTGGCGGTCGGCATGGACGCGAGTGCGGACGTTCAGGAGATTGCAGCGACGGTTGACCTGCTCGAGCCACTCGGCTCCGAGGCTCTGCTGCACACAAGGATTTCTGGCCAACCGATCGTCGCCAAGATCGAAACTCCCGCCGATGTCGAGACGCTCTTGCAAATCGGCAGGCTGCAGATACCGGTGGGTCGTCTTCATGTCTTCGACGCCGAGAGCGGCAGAGCCGTCAACGGACATGCGTGAGGCGAGCATGGCAACGATAATCGTTGGATATTTCAAGCGCCTTGGTGAGGATCTCCGGAGGGACTGGCAGCTTTACCTGCTTATGCTTCCGATGCTCCTTTGGTTTTTGCTCTTCCTCTACAAGCCCATGGAAGGGCTGCAGATCGCGTTCAAGGATTTCAGCCCGTTCCGCGGTATCGCCGGAAGTCCCTGGGTGGGTCTCGAGAATTTTCGCACGCTACTCGACGACCAGATCTTCATCCGCGCATTCCTGAATACGATCACCATCAGCGGCCTCGGGCTGGTCTTCGCGTTCCCCCTGCCGATCGTGCTCGCGATCATGTTCAACGAGCTTCAGAGCGAGTTGGGGCGCCGGTTCTCCCAGACCATCGTCTATCTGCCCCACTTCATCTCCGTGGTGATTGTCGCGGGCATCGTGATCAACCTGCTGTCTCCCACCACAGGCGTGGTCAATCTCATCCTGTCGAGCCTCGCTCTTGACCGGGTCTATTTCCTCACCCAGCCGGAATGGTTCCGCACGGTCTTCATCGGATCGAACATCTGGAAGGAGGCAGGCTTCGAATCGATCGTCTATCTCGCGGCGATCGCCGGCATCAGTCCGACGCTCTACGAATCCGCCCGGGTCGATGGTGCATCGCGCTGGCAGATGATGTGGCGCATCACCCTTCCATGCATTCTTCCCACGATCATCATCATGCTGATCATCCGCATCGGCAATCTCGTTGAGGTCGGGTTCGAATACATCATCCTGCTCTACCAGCCGGCAACCTACCGCACCGCCGACGTCGTCTCGACCTACGTGTACCGGACGGGTCTGCAGGGCACGCAATATGACCTTGCAACCGCCGCCGGGCTCTTCAACGCGGTCATCGCCTTCGCTCTCGTCTTTGCTGCCAACCGGATCAGCCGGAAGGTTTCGACAACTTCGCTCTGGTGATCGTCATGGCTAGCTTCAATCTCTATTCTCGCGGCGACCGGATCTTCGGATATGCGAACGCGACCCTGATCGGGCTCTTCGTACTCTCGACGCTCTACCCGTTCATCTACCTTTTATCGGTGTCGATCTCATCGGGTGCGGCGGTCACCTCGGGACAGGTCGTGCTGTTGCCGAAGGACCTGACACTTGCCGCCTACGAATTCGTTCTTTCGGATCGGCTCTTCTGGATCGCCTACGGCAATACCTTCATCTACACCTTCGGCGGCACGGCCGTCAGCCTCGCGATCATGATCCCCGGCGCCTATGCGCTGTCGCGCCCGCGGCTTCGGGGCCGCAAGATCCTCAACCTGATGGTGGCGTTCACCCTGTGGTTCAACGCCGGCATGATCCCGTTCTTCCTGAACATGCGGGATCTCGGGCTGCTCGACTCGCGCTTCGGCATCATCATCGGGTTTGCCTGCAATGCCTTCAACGTCATCCTGCTGCGCAACTTCTTCGAGGCCGTGCCGAAGTCCTTTGAGGAAGCCGCCAAGATGGATGGCGCCAGCGAGTTCCAACTGCTTTGGAAGGTTTTCATCCCCTTGTCCAAACCGGCGATCATCACGGTCGCGCTGTTCTGCATCGTTTCCCGGTGGAACAGCTACTTCTGGGCCATGGTGCTGTTGCGGGGCGAGGAGAAGATCCCGCTTCAGCTCTACCTCAAGCGCATCATCGTCGATCTTACCGCTAACGACGAGTTCGCAAGCAGCCTGCTGACGTCTCGCTACTCGTTCGAGACCGTCACCGCGGCGATCATGATCGCTTCGATCATTCCGGTGCTGCTCATTTATCCAAGCATCCAGAAATACTTCAACAAGGGCATCACCCTTGGCGGAGTGAAAGAATAACGGCCGTCTCAGTCAGTTCTGTTTAAGGAGGAGAATGGAATGAGATATATTCGAGATACGTTGGCACTGCTCGCCACCTTCGTGTTGCTGCAAACCGGCGCAGCCTATGCCGAAGACGCCGCGACGAAGATTACAGACGACCCGCTCGAGCTGACGATCCATTTCCATTTCCGCGACAAATACGTCTACACGGAGGACTGGCCTGTCGAGAAGAAGGCGTCCGAGTGGACCGGTATCCACGTGAAGAACGTAGCGTCGCTCGCCACAAGCAACAGCCGGGATGCCTTCAACCTGCTAATGGCGTCCGGCAACCTGCCGGACATCGTTGGCGGCGACGTCACCGGCGGGCTGAAGGACGATTTCATTCGTTACGGCATGGAGGGTGCCTTCATGCCGCTGGATGATCTGATCGAGGAAAACGCCCCCAACCTCAAGAAATTCTTCGACGAGCATCCGATCGTTCGCCAGGCAATCAGCGCGCCCGACGGGCACATCTACTTCATCCCCTACGTGCCTGAGGGCGAGTTTTCCCGGGCCTGGTTCATCCGCAGGGACTGGCTCGACAAGCTTGGCCTGAAGGTCCCGGAAAATGTCGATGAACTCTATGCCGTTCTCAAGGCTTTCCGCGAGAAGGACCCGAACGGCAACGGCAAGAAAGATGAAGTTCCGTACTTCGCGCGCGAGCCGATCGAAGCGGTCCGGCTGATCAACATGTGGGATGCCCGTGTGTCCGGCTCGGAACGCTATGGCGACTTCATGATCGAAGGCGGCAAGGTTGTGCATCCCTGGACGACACCGAACTACAGGACCGGTATTTCCAAGGTCGCGCAGTGGTTCAAGGAAGGCCTGATCGACACGGAGGTGTTCACCCGTGGCGCTCGCGTGCGTGAATACATGCTCGGCAACAATATCGGGGGCATGACGCACGACTGGTTCGCCAGCACGTCCAACTACACCGACGCTCTGAAAGACAGTGTTCCGGGCATCGATTTCGCGCCGATGCTGCCGCCAAAGAACGTGTCCGGGAGGCGCTTCGAGGACAGCCGCCGTGCGACCGTTCAGCCGGCAGGCTGGGCGATCTCCTATTCGAACCAGCACCCGGTCGAAACGATCAAATACTTCGACTTCTGGTTCTCCGAAAAGGGCCGGATCTTGTCCAACTGGGGCATCGAGGGCGAGACCTATGACATGGTCGATGGCAAGCCCGTCTACAAGGAGACTGTCCTTCACAATCCGAAGCCCGTGAACGCTCAAATGTGGGAAATCGGTGCCGGCGTGCCGCGTGGCTATTGGGCCGCCTACGCCTCCGAGGAGCAATGGACGAACAAGATGGCCCTGGACGGGATCGCCATGTACGAGAAGGAGCCAGGGCTTCTGCAGCCGGAGTTCACCGGCGTCTCGATGAACAGCGAAGAGCGCGCCGTTTACGACAAGCACTGGCCGAGCCTGCTTACCTACATGATGGAAATGCAGCAGACCTGGGTCCTCGGAGCCCAGGATGTTGATACTTCATGGGACGGCTACGTGGCCCGCCTCGACCAGCTTGGCTACGCCAAGGTCAACGAGGTGATGCAGGCGGCCTATGACCGCCAATACGGAAAGAACTGATTCGATTATCGGGCGCGGCTGGTCCGCGCCCGCCTCCATCACGAATCCAAAGGACGTCATTTCGATGCCCAAACCCGCTGAAGCACTCCGCCTGCAATATCTCGATGAGCCGAAACCAGGGACCTTGACCATCGGCTATCAGCCGACCGGCAACGCCTGTATCGAGAACCCACCCCGTTTCAGCTGGCTCCCGGCCCTGAATGACGATGCGCGCTACGTGTTGCGGGTTTCCAGCGATCCGGGTTTTCCGCCCGAGCGGACGCTGGTCTTCGACAATCTCGCCTGGAACTTCTTCACGCCGGATACAGCATTCGAGCCCGGTTCCTATTGCTGGTCGTTTGCGCTCTGGGACGGTGCTGCAAAGCGCGTCGCCTCCGAATGGAGCCGCGTCCGTGAATTCACGCTCGAGCCGGGTCTGCCCGAAACGGCTTTGCCGCGCGCGACGGCACGGCGCGAGAACTTGGACCTTCGCCACCCCCGCCTGTGGCTCAATCCGGATGGCGTCGCCGACTTTCGCGACAGATTGCGCCAGGATCCTAACCATAGCAGTTGGGAGACATTCTTCAGCAACTCCGTTCAGCCGTGGCTTTCGCACAACCCGATCGCTGAGCCTGCGCGCTACCCGGACAATGTGCGCACCGCCAAGCTCTGGCGGCAGATGTATATTGACTGCCAGGAAGCGATCTATGCCGTTCGACACCTCGCGATTGCCGGCGTCATCCTTAATGACGCAGACATAATTGCGCGGGCCAAGGAGTGGCTACTGTCCGTCGCAGGCTGGGACCCGCAAGGCGCAACGGCGCGCTCCTATAACGACGAGGCGGCGTTCCGGGTGGTGACTGCGCTCGCCTGGGGCTACGATTGGCTGCATGACCATCTGGACGAGGGTGAGCGAGAGCAGGTGCGTGGCGTGCTCCTGGTGCGCACACGCGAGGTCGCCGACCACGTGCTCTGGCGTGCGCGCATTCACGTTTTTCCATACGACAGCCACGCGGTGCGCTCGCTTTCGGCCGCGCTGACGGCCGCCTGCATCTCGTTGGTCGGTGAGGAAATGGAAGCCGAGGGCTGGCTGGACTATACGGTCGAGTTTCTGTTCACCCTCTACTCGCCCTGGGGCGACAAGGACGGCGGCTGGGCGGAAGGCCCACACTATTGGATGACCGGGATCGCCTATCTGACGGAGGCGGCCAATCTCATCCGAAACTTCCTGAAGGTCGATCTCTACCGGCGTCCGTTCTTTCAGAAGACGGGCGACTTCCCGCTCTACACCAAGGCACCGGGTACGAAGCGGGCCTGCTTCGGAGACGATTCCACCCTTGGTGATCCGCCCGGCCTGAAGGTCGGCTACAACGTCCGCCAGTTTGCGGGCGTCACCGGCAATTCCCATTACCAATGGTATTTCGAGCGGCTGAAGGCGGATGCCGCCGGTACCGCCATGGAATTCTATAACTACGGCTGGTGGGACCTCAATTTCGACGAACTGGTCTATCGGCACGATTACCCGCAAGTCGAGGCAAAGGCGCCTGTCGACCTGCCACCGGTCAAATGGTTCAGGGAGATCGGCTGGGTCGCGATCCAGAAGCACATGGACGATCCCGATCGCCACATCCAGTTCCTGTTCAAGAGCAGCCCGTTTGGGTCCTTGAGCCACAGTCACGGCGACCAGAACGCCTTCCTGCTCTATGCCTTTGGCGAGGATCTGGCGATCCAGAGCGGCTACTATGTCGCCTTCAACTCGACCATGCATCGCCGCTGGCGTCGGCAGACCATGTCCAAGAATGCCATCCTCATAGGCGACAGGGGGCAATACGCCGAAGGCGACAAGGCGATCGGCAAGAAGGCGGGAGGTCGGATCACGGCAGTGCGCGAGGAGCCGACGCATGTCTTCATCAGCGGCGATGCCACGGCCGCCTATCGGGCAAGCAATCCGCTCGTCCTGAGGGTCGAGCGTGACATCCATTTTGCCAGCAGCGACTTTCTCGTGATTGTCGATCGCGTCGAATGCGCCGAGCCACAGCCCCTCAAATGGTTGTTCCATTCCGCCCATCCGCTGGAGGTAGGGAGCAATAGCTTTCGCCTGACGGGCGAAAGGGCAGGGCTCTACGGTCAGTTCGTCTTTTCGACCGCCGGGCCGCCGCAGCTAAGCATGGTCGAAGGCTTCGAGGACGTTGATCCGACTGAGATCGAAGGTCTGCCGAGGCAATATCACATCGAGGCGACGCTTCCGGCGTCCACCAAGCAGACGCTGGTGACGCTTCTCGTTCCCTATGCTCTCGGCGAACCGCGGCGGGTTTTCCACTTCGTCGACGACCAGGGCTTCAGCGCCGACCTCTATTTCACGGATGTCGACGACAACCAGTTGCGCATCATCATTCCCAAGAATTTCTGATTGGAAAGGAAACGTCATGAACGGATTGAAGGACAAGGTCATCTTGGTAACCGGGGGCGGCCGCGACATCGGGAAAGCCTGCGCCGAGCGGCTTGCCAGCGAGGGCGCGAGGGTCGCGATCACGTATTTTGGCTCCGCGGCCGGCGCCGAAGATTGTGTGAAGGCGATAGCCGCTTCCGGTGGCAAGGCGATCGCCATCAAGGCCGACATGACGGTGGCAACCGACGCGCAAGCTGCCGTCGACAAGGCGGTCGGCGAATTCGGCCGGCTCGATGGGCTTGTGCATGTCGCCGGCGGACTCTTGGCCCGCAAGACTTTGCAGGACATGGACGAGGCATTCTTCCGGCAAGTGATCGACGTCAATCTCACGTCGCTCTTCAATGCATCCAAGGCGGTCGTTCCGGCAATGGCCGACGGTGGCTCGATCGTCACCTTTGCCTCGCAGGCCGGCCGCGATGGTGGTGGCCCGGGTGCGCTGGCCTATGCGACCTCGAAAGGGGCGGTCATGACCTTCACGCGCGGACTCGCAAGGGAGCTCGGACCCAGGATCCGCGTCAATTCCGTCTGCCCCGGCATGATCTCCACGACATTCCACGACACGTTCACCAAAGCGGAGGTACGGGAACGTGTTGCTGGCGCAACGCCGGTCAAGCGTGAAGGCAAGTCGGAGGAGGTCGCCAATCTGGTCGCCTTCCTCGTTTCCGACGAGGCGTCGTTCATCACCGGCGCCTGTTACGATGTAAACGGCGGCACGTTGTTTTCCTGACATGGTTGTGACAGCGCGATTTCCGATCCATGGCAAGCGTGTCGCTCTTCTCGGCACGTCGCTCGTCCAGCAGAACCACCACGCGGGCGATGGGCATATCCACTCCTGCGCCCGAGGCTGGGCAACATGGGCGGAGGTTCTGTCCGGCGGCCAGCTCGATGTCACGGTGTTTCACGATTCGCGCGTGCATCCCGGATGGGAGCCGAGCGGCAGGGTCGGCGTCACCCGCGGTTTCGGTGGGCTGAACGCCGGTGTCTCGGGTCAGAAGGCCCGGGACATCGAACAGCGTCTGGAAGAGGTGTTGAGACTCGATTTTGACCTGATCATCGTCGACGCTGGTACGAACGACATGATGGTGGAGACAAAGGAGGTCATCCAGTCGATCCGCGAGGCAATCGTTGATCGGCTGCTCGAGACGGGAAAGAATGTGATTCTGCTGCCGATCCTGGCGCGCGGCACGCAGAAATGGGTCGCCGGCGGATCGGAACGGGCAAAGGCACACTGGATCAACCAGAAGAGCCTCGCCTTTGCGGCGAGAAGACCTCAATGCCACGTCTTTGACTGGAATAGTGTCTGGGTGGATCCGCATTCCGCCGATGGCGCGCCACACGATGGTTTTTCCGACGACGGCACCCACTTCTCGGTTCCGGGCGGTTATGCGGTCGGCAAGGCATTGGCAGCTTATCTTCGTGGCTTTCTTGCGCCGTCCGCTCCTCGCATCTGGGCACAGGACGATCGTTTCGATGCCGTCAACAACCCGCTCGGCAACATTCTGCCCAATCCGCTTCTTGCCGGGCACGGACCGTTGGCCGATGGACTGGCCGTTTCTCGCGGTCGCACGACTGCAAGCCGGATCATCTGCCAGCCCGACCGCGTGGCAAACTGGCAGGAAATCGACGTGGCGGGCGGAGAGTGCTTCGTGCATATCCTGCCGGACGGTTTCGTCAATCCGCTGCCGGCGGGCGCCTGGGTGCAGGCGAGCGTCGAGGTGGAAGTCGACGCACACGATGGCTGGCGGGACATTTCGCTGATCCTGGAAGATGGTGCGGCGGAGGGCCTGATGTCGCAAGCGCTCGCTCCGTTCGATCTCGGCGACGGAAACCTCGCACCCTTTCCAAAGGAGGCGTGGTCTGGCGCGCTGAGGACACCCCCGATCAAGCTGAAGACGCCGACGCAAAATCTCCGGCTTGGGCTCAGTCTACAGGTTGGTCGGTCTAAGCAACCGGCAAGCATACGGTTTTCACGCCCGGAGCTGCGTCAGGTCATGTGGCCGGAATAGCCGACTGTGGGGGGATCCCGAACTAAATTTCCTCGTGTCGGCTTTTGGCTCGAAGCGAGGTCCTTCCTTGACGACTCGCCCCTTTCTTCCAATACCGTCACTCAACGTGCACGGCGAGGTGGCGAAATATGGCGATGCTTCTGGTTCCGGGTTTCATGCTTGACGCCGATCTTTGGCGTGACGTGGTTCCCGCACTGAGCGAATTTGGCCCTGCCACATACGCCGATCTTTCGCAGGATGCTTCCATACCGGCCATGGCTCGCCGTGCTCTGTCGGAAGCGCCGTCCAAGTTCGTGTTGCTCGGCTTCTCCATGGGCGGCTACGTGGCTCGGGAAATCGTCCGGCACGCTGCCGACCGGGTAACCGCCCTTATCCTCATCGCAACATCCGCACGCGGCGACAGCGATGTTGAGCTTCACCGGAAGGCCGCCATCGCCGGGCAGGCGGGCAGTGCCGTCTTCAAGGGGCTGAGCAGGACGGCTGTGGTCTCGTCGCTGCACCCTGACAATGCCGAGCGGGTGGACATCGTTGCACGCATCCAGGCGGCAGGGCAGCGATTGGGCGGCGACGTCTTTCGCAGGCAGTCGCTGATCGACCGACGAGACGAACGGGATGATCTGAAAACGATCCGGTGTCCAACTCTCGTCATCGCGGGAGAGCAGGACCGATTGAGGTCTCGAACCGAAGCGCTTGAGCTTCAGCAGGGTATCGCCGGCTCAGACTTCGAAATTATCGAACACACCGGACACATGGTTCCTATGGAGGCGCCGCAGCGCCTCGCCGCCGTGATAGGGGAATGGCTCGAACAACAACGCGCCGGATACTGATGAGCGCTGTTGGCGTGGTATCAAGCCGCGCCATGCCTGGAGAGGTTGGGCGGTGGTGTTGGCCGCCCATTTGATTGACGTCTGCTACCCGAGGCGCTTAGAGCGCAATGACTGCCTCGATCTCGACCTTTGCACCCTTTGGAAGCGCGCTGACTTCGTAGCAGGCGCGTGCGGGGAACGGCTTGGAGAAGAAGCCGGCATAGACCGTGTTGATTTCGGCGAAGTTGCCGAGATCGGTCAAAAGCACCGTCGTCTTGACGGTGTTGGCGAGGCTTGTGCCGGCGGCGGCCGCAATGGCGGCAAGGTTCTTGAGGCACTGATCGGCCTGCGCGATCGCGTCATCCGAGTTGAATTCGCCGGTTGCCGGATCGATCGGCAGCTGGCCGGAGACGAACAGCAGATTGCCGACCTTGATCGCCTGGGAGAAAGGGCCGACGGCGCCCGGCGCGTCGTTTGTGTGGATTTCCTGGATCATGATCTGTTTCCTCGAAAGTGTTGAACTGAGCCGCTTAAGCGTAGCGAGCTATTGCGAGATCGGTTGCGTCGATCTCAGACTTGCGCCCGCTGACCAGATCGGCGATCACCCGGGCCGAACCGGAGCTCATCGTCCAGCCGAGCGTACCGTGACCGGTGTTGAGATAGAGGCCCGCGACCCTCGTCGCACCGATGACCGGCGTGCCATCCGGCGTCATCGGGCGAAGGCCCGACCAGAAGCTCGCCTTCGACACGTCGCCGCCGGGGAAGAGGTCGGTGACAGAATGCTGCAGTGTGAGGCGGCGGGGCTCGCCGAGATCGTTGGTGTAGCCGGAGATTTCGGCCATGCCGCCGACGCGGATGCGATCACCGAGCCTTGTGATGGCGATCTTGAAGGTCTCGTCCATCACAGTCGATTCCGGCGCGCGCGACGCGTCGATGATCGGGATCGTCAGCGAATAGCCTTTGACCGGATAGACCGGCAGACGGATGCCGTGCGGCCTGACGAGCAGCGGCGAAAAGCTGCCGAGCGCCACGACAACGGCGTCGCCCTGCAGCGTTCCGTGCGCGGTGACGACACCACGTATGCGGCCACCCTCGACGTCGAGGCCACGGATGATGCTGCCATAATTGAAGCGCACGCCGAGTTCTTCAGCCTTTTTCGCAAGCGCGTTGCTGAACTTGAAGCAATCGCCGGTCTCGTCCTTCGGCGTCAGCAGGCCGCCGACGATCTTTTCGCGAACATGCTTCAGCGCCGGCTCGACCCGGATGCAGCCGTCGCGGTCCAATACCTCGTAGGGAATGCCGTCGGCGGCGAGTGCCTTGACGTCCTTTCCGGACGCATCGAGTTGTTGCTGCGTGCGGAACAATTGCAGCGTGCCCTGCATCCGCTCGTCATAGGCGATGCCGGTCTCTGCGCGCAGTGTGGCGAGCGAGATGCGGCTGTAGTCGGCGAGGCGCAACATCCGGCTTTTGTTGATGGCGTAGCGCTTGGACGTGCAGTTGGAGAGCATCCTCACCATCCACGACAGCATGGCGGTGTCGACCTTCGGGCGCAGGATCAGAGGTGCATGCTCCATGAACAGCCACTTCATCGCCTTCATCGGAATGCCGGGCGCGGCCCAGGGCGAGCAGTAGCCGAAAGAGACTTCGCCGGCATTGGCGAAGCTCGTCTCCAGGGCGGGACCGGGCTGACGGTCGATGACCGTCACCTCATGTCCTGCCTTGGCAAGCTGGTAGGCCGAGGTCACGCCGATGATGCCGGCGCCGAGAACGATAACTTTCATGGTGTCCTCACGGGAGAAGAGAAGGGGTCAGCGGTATTGCCGCTCGTAGCGCTGGCCGAGGCCGGTCAGGATTTCGTAGGATATGGTACCGGCGTCGCGCGCAATGTCTTCAAGCGCCTGATTGGAGCCGAGCACTTCCACAAGGCTGCCAAGATGCAGGCGACCGTCCGGCAAAGCGGAGATGTCGATGGTGATGCTGTCCATCGAGACCCGGCCGACGATCGGCATGCGAATGCCGTCGCAATAGACCGCGCCCCGGCCGCTCAGGCTGCGCGGAAGGCCATCGGCATAGCCGGCGGCAATGGTGGCGAGGCGGGTTTCTCCCGCGGCAATATGGGTGCCGCTGTAGCCGACGCGCGCGCCGGCAGGCACGGTGCGGGTCTGCACGATAGCCACATCGAGGCGCAGGACGGGTTCCATCGGATTGGGTTGGTTGGCGGTCGGCGCACCGCCGTAGAGTGCGATGCCGGGACGGGCAAGTACGCCGTGATAGGGCCTGCCGAGGAAGATGCCGCCCGAATTGGCGAAGCAAAGGTGGAACTCGGGGAATTCGGCCGTGATGCGGTTCATCTCGGCGAGCTGGCTTCCGTTCTGCTCGTTCTCGGCCTCGTCGGCGGAGGCGAGGTGGCTCATAATGAACTGGACATCAATGCCGCCGCTTGCCGCCAGCAGGCTAGCAACGGCGGCGCGTTCTGCCGGTGGAACGCCGAGGCGAGACATGCCGGTATCGAATTGCAGAGCCGCCGCCAGCTTGCCGCCGAGCGCCTTCGCAGTCTCGCTCCAGCGCTGCAACTGCTCCAGCGAATTGATGACCGGCACGATGCGATGCTCGGCGCAGGCAGTTTCATTGCCGGGCTGGAGGCCGTTCAACACGTAGACGGTCGCGTCCGCGGCGAGACTTGGCTGCAGGCGCAGGGCTTCAACAAATTGGGCGACGAAGAAGTGACGGCAACCATGTTCGTAAAGCCTGGCGGCGACCCGGTTGGCGCCGAGCCCATAGGCATCCGCCTTGACGACTGCGGCTGCGCGCGCAGGCGCTACCTCAGCCGCCAGCTTTTCATAGTTGCGAGCAATGGCCCCTAGATCGATGGTCAGATAGCCCGATGCGCCGCCCATGGCGGTCGCCGTACCTTGCCTTCTTGCCTGTATTGCCGCGTCCATTCCAGCCTCCCCATGTTGCCGGGAGATTAGTGAAACGATCGTGAAATTGCCAAGGAAAGAATGATTGATCGTTGCGTGAAATCATGTTCATTGAAAGAAACGATGATAAATTGGAATAATCTGCAATGGCCGCACTTGATGCGATAGACCGCAACATTCTTCGCCTGCTTCGTCTCGATGCCCGACGCAGCAATGCGAGCCTTGCCGCCGAAGTCGGCCTTTCGCCATCGGCCTGCCTCAGGCGCATAAAACTGATGGAGCAGGCCGGAGTTATCCGCGGCTATACTGCGCTGGTAGACACATCTAACGTCGAAGCCACCATCGCCGTGATCATCAACATCACGCTCGATCGTCAGACGGAGGATTACCTCGACCGCTTCGAGGCCGCGATACGCAGGCACCCCGAAATAAAGGAGTGTTTCCTGATGACGGGCGGATCGGATTATCTATTGCGCGTCGAAGTCGCCAATGCCGGTGAGTTCGAGCGCATTCACAAGGAAATCCTCTCGGCTCTTCCCGGTGTTTCGCGAATACATTCGAGTTTTGCGATCCGTAACGTGCTCGCGACGCGAACCAGTACTAAGCGCCCCATGCGGCCGTAGAGACGACGAGGCGGCGGCGCAGATTCTGCTTGCGCGCCGTGCACACGCGTGCAAATGTGCACGCGTGTGCACTGGAGTCCCACTGATGAACGATCAAAATCCGCACTATTCCAATGATCTCGCAGGGCGAGCGTCGTTATGTCGGGACGTCATTCGCTCCGCTGGCGAGCTGGTGCTCGCCGGTTTCAAAGAGAGTTTCAGGCGCGGCTTCTCGTTGAAGGGCCCTCAGGACTTTCTGACCGAGACCGATGCTGCGTCCGAGGCTCACATCCGTCAGGCGATTGCGACACACTTCCCTGGCGATGCATTTCTGGGAGAGGAAGGCGGCGGCTTGATCGCCGAGCGCATGTGGGTCGTCGACCCGGTGGATGGCACTGCGAATTTTGCGCGCGGGATCCCGCATTTCTGCATCTCGATCACCTATGTGGAGCGGGGCAGGGCAGAGATCGGCGCCATCTATAATCCCGCTCAGGACGAACTCTATTTTTGTCGAAGGGGGGCTGGAGCGACATTGAACGAAAAACCCATCGGCATCTCGTCGACGGTCGCATTCGATGCGGCCTCCATCGAAATGGGATGGTCACGCCGCGTGCCGGACGAGACCTACCTGGAAACCATGCGGGGGATGCTCGCCAAAGGAGCCAATGTCCGACGCGGCGCGTCGGGCGCACTTGCGCTTGCCTATGTTGCCGACGGGCGCTCGGACGCCTATGTGGAATTGCATATGAACTCATGGGATTGTCTCGCCGGGCTCCTGCTCGTTGCCGAAGCGGGCGGCGTCGTGTGCCCCTTCATGGAGATCGGCAGCCTTCAGGAGGGAGGGCCGGTGCTTGCGTCGACACCGGCCATCGCTGCTGGTGTGAGCGAGGCTTCGGGCATTCCGGTCAGCGCCCGCGAAATGACGGCTGCGCTTCAATCGGCCTGAATCAACGAATGGCGGGATCACCGGCCGAACGACGCGTTCGCCGCCCTAGAAGGAAACACCAATGAATGCACCGGTATATGCGCGCCCCGCAATCAGTCTGATCGCAAAAGGGCTCGGACCGCACAGCGCCGATCTCTATATCGGCGGTAGCGACGGCGCGCGCGACATGGATCTGCTCAAGCGCCACGGGATCACCATCGTCGTCAATTGCGCGGTCAACTTGGATATTAATCTGGTGCGCGAAGAGGAAATTGCAGTCAACGATGACCTCTGTGCGAGTGGTTACGCCGACATACGCTACTACAAGCTCGGCATGATTGACGGTGACGGCAGCCCGGACACGATGATGCTCGGCGCTTATTACATTCTCGATGGCGCTTTGCGCCAGACGATGCCGAAACGCTCAACCTACCCATTCGTCGACGGCGGCAACATTCTGGTCAATTGCCGCGGCGGGCGTAGTCGCTCCGTATCGTTGGTGGCGCTTTTTCTGCACAAGCAACAGCCGCATCTGTTTCCAACGCTGGACGCCTCAGTCGCCCACATCCGGGAGCACCGCGAACTGAGGCCGGACGAATGGTTCGAGACGCCGAAGCCCATGCTCTACGAAGCGGCAAGGCGTGCCTCCGCCTGGATCGATCTCGTCGAAACGTCGCGTGCGCAGGTCAATTCCAATGGCTGATTTGCCGCGGATCGCCGTCATTGCCGATGCTCACTTTCATGATCTTGAGGGTAGCTTCGAATTTCCCGCCATCGAGGTCGATGGCGAGAGGATTGCCATCAGAAGCTGGGCCGATACCCGCGAGTCCACCCGCGTTTTCAACGAGAGTGCGAAGGCATTGGACGAGGCGCTTGCGGAGGTGCTTCGGCGCGACATTCGGCATGTCGTCCTTCTCGGCGACTACACGGATGACGGCCAAAGGCAAACCACCGAACGGCTGCGCGCCATCCTGGAGCGACACGAACGCGAGCACGATACGCGCTTCTATGCGCTTCCCGGCAACCACGACATCTTCGGCCCGAAGGGGCGCCATCACACGAAGCAGTTCCTTGGTGCGAACGCCGCGAGGGTCATTGTCACGAGCGACGGCGAGAAGGCTGGCCCTGGTACGTACGCAACGCCGCTGATGTACAGTGAGGGATATCCGAAGGGTCTCGCCCCCATGGCCGCGTTCGGATACTTCCGGAGGCCCGGCGACATCCATTGGGAGACGCCGTTCGGCACCTCGGACAAGGCCGAGGACCGGCTATATCAGGTTTCATCCTCCGATGGTCGAAACAGCTACACGCTGATGGACGCTTCCTATCTGGTCGAGCCGGCGCCCGGCCTCTGGCTGATGATGATCGATGCCAACGTGTTCGAGCCGCGCGACGGAACGTTCGAGGAGGGCGGCGAGGCCGCCTTCGTCGACAGTACCGGCGCCGGCTGGAACGCACTGTTGAGGCTGAAGGCGTTCATCATCGAGTGGATCGCCGACGTATCGGCGCGGGCCAGGAGGCTCGGCAAAACGCTTCTTGCCTTCTCGCATTACCCGGTGCTCGACCCCTTCGACGGCGCGACGGGAGCCGAAGGCGTGCTATTCGGCGAGACCAACATTGCCCGTAGGACGCCACGCGAGGCCGTCGCGGAAGTGCTCATCGACGGCGGGATGACGGTGCATTTCAGCGGACATCTGCATGTCGAGGGCGTCACACGCCGAGAACGGGGCGGTCGGCAACTCACCAATATTGCCGTGCCGTCACTGGTGGCCTTTCCACCAGCCTTCAAGGTTGTCGAGTCATCCGCATCGGATTTCTTGGTTGAAACTATTGAACTGTATTCCACTGCTGTCGATCCGCGCATCCTGCACGGCTATCGCCGCGAAATGGCGCAACTGGAAGAAAACCTTGATCCCGCCTTTGATCCGTCTGACTACGGAGCGCTCCTGAAGGCGCACAAGCGTGCTCTGGTCCAGCACCGCTATTTCACGAAGGAATGGCCGAAAGAAGTCGTCGACGAAATTTCCGGGCTCACTGTCGAAGGTGTCTGCGAACGCCTCGGTGGTCCCGGCACGATAACAGATGTGGTCGCGGCATGCGCGCTCGAAGATGCCGGTCAGTTGGCTCGCCTCGATATGCTCGAGCTGATCGCCGATTGGTATTGCCTGCGGCAGGCCGCGGTGCTTGCACTCGACAAAATTCCCGCGCCACGCCTTTGGCTTTATCGCGCACTCGCTGAACGGTTTGGGCGCCCTCCGGAAAGCGGCTGGGATGGCTCGACGGACGGGTTCCTTTCGATCTTCTTCGGCGCGTTTGACGCCTTCCTCGATCGCGCCGAGGCTGGCGGTCTTCGCATCCGCATTGAGAACGCGTCCGCGAAAGAGGAGGCGGCCTGAACATGACGCATCAGTTGTCCGTCTGCACGACCTCCACCGCCCCGCCTGCGACCTTCATCGAACTGCGAGAGTCCTGCCGCCTCGGCGTTCGGCGATTGAAGGGCGGGCGCCTCGAGGTGGCGAAGTTCGTGCTTGCTCACCCCTATGATGTCGCCTTTGCGAGTGCGCGCGAAGTGGCCGAACGCAGTGGTGTCTCGACGACGACCGTGATGCGCCTGGTCAGCGATCTTGGCTTCGAAAGCTACGCGGCCTTTCAGCGGCTCTTCCGGGCCGAGTTGATGCGCGGCAGACAGTAGCGTTCAGGGGAGAGGCCATGGATTCGGCGATCGTCAGCATCAATCTCTTCGGCGCCGTGGCCCTGCTTCTGTTCGGTCTCGGTCTGGTGCGTGACGGCATGCAGCGCGCCTTCGGTGCTCGCCTGAAGGCGGGCCTGGCGACCGGAACGCGCGATGGTCCGCGCGCCTTCTTTGCCGGTCTTGTCGCGACCGTCGCACTTCAGAGTTCGACCGCCACCGCCCTCATGGTCGCGTCCTTCGTCGAGCGTGACCTCATCCTGCCCCGCATGGCGCAAGTGGTGTTGCTTGGCGCCAATGTCGGAACGGCAATGACTGCTTGGATCGTCGCAATGGGCGTGGGTTGGCTTTCGCCGCTTCTGTTGCTTTCTGGCGTTGTCGTGGGGCGTGGAAGCTCGAACGCACGCAAGGGGGCAGGTGCTGCCCTTGTGGGCATCGGGCTGATGTTGCTGTCGCTGCATCTGATCGGCGCCGCGACGGAGCCGCTTCGCACATCGGCCGCGCTTTCGGCCTTCCTCGCGCTGCTCGACAACGCCTGGCCGGTCGCCCTCATCATCTCCGCCGTCCTCGCCGTGCTTGCCTCGTCCAGCCTCGCGATCGTGGTGTTGATCCTCTCGCTTGCGGCGTCCGGGCACCTTTCGACAGGTCTGCTCATCGTCCTTGTGCTCGGCGCAAATCTTGGCGGGGCCGTGCCGCCGGTGCTGGCCACGCTGCCTGCAGCGCTGAGCGCCAGGCGCGTTGCGGTTGGTAACCTGATCGTACGGGCGGTCGGTTGCTTTCTGGCGCTGCCGCTCGCTGGCTATTCAGCCCAATTGCTCGAACTGTTGCCCCTGTCGCACGACAAGCTGCCGGTCGACGCGCATCTCGGCTTCAATCTTGCGCTGGCGGTCCTGGCTGCTCCTTTCACTGGCTCGCTTTCTCGCCTGACCACGCGGCTTTTGCCGGACCCGGCTAAAGCCGAGAATGGCCGGTCGTTTCTGGAACAGAGCGATCTACAGACACCTGTTGCAGCCCTCGCTGGCGCCAGCCGCGAGGTCCTCGGCGTCGGGGACATGATCGAGCGCATGCTCGTGCAGGCAAACGACGCGCTACAGCAGACGGACATTTCCAAGCTGTCGACGATCAGTGCGCTCGAGGGGCGGGTCGATCGCGTTCAGCACGAAATTAAGGTGTATGTCTCCCGCGTGGGCCAGACCGAAATCGGCGACCAGCACCGACGCCGGGCCACGGACATCGTCGATTATGCCATCAACCTCGAGCACATCGGCGACATCATCGAAAAGGGGTTGCTGGCCGAACTCGCGAAGAAGATCACTCGAGGCCTGACCTTTTCCCGCGACGGCCACGAAGAACTATCGCGGCTGTTCGCGGTCACGATCGACAACCTGCGCATGGCGCAGGCGGTATTTGCCACGCGCGACAACGCCATGGCGCGGCGCCTTGTCGAAGCGAAAGAAGATGTTCGCAGATTGGAGCGGCAATCGGCCGAACGGCATCTCCAACGGCTACGCGACGGACGCGCCGAAAGCATCGAAACCAGCTCGCTTCATCTCGACATGTTGCGCGACTTGAAGCGCATCAATGCGCATATCGCGTCGGTTGCGCATCCGATCCTGGATCAAAGCGGACTGTTGATCGACAGCCGCATCAGGCCGGCGGCGTCTTGAGGAAATGGCTTAGCGTCTTGCCGTCTTGCGCTCGACCATCGCGACGGGCACGACCTGGAGACGGGTTTCGGCATCGTCGGAATCAAGCGCGGCCAGCACGTGATCGGTCAGCGCGGTAAAGGATTGCGCGACGGTGGTGAGCTCGTAGCTCTTCCAACTCGCCTGCGGAATATCGTCGAAGCCAACGACGGAAAGGTCGGCAGGGATGCGGCGATGCATCTCGGTACGCGCCGCATCTAGAAAGCCGAGGGCGAGCAGATCGGTGACGCAGAATGCGCCGTCAATGGCTTCATCTTTCAGCACCTCACAACCGGCCTGATAGCCACTCTCGTAGCTTGTCGGGCCGCCCGACCAGGCAACGACTTCAACGCCTGCCGTAGCCATCTTCTGCTTGAAAGCCGTTGCCCGACGAACCTGCGCCGGTGTCTGACTGCCGCTTGAAATGACCGCGACCTTCTTGCACTGCGCCTCAATCAACCGAACGGCCGCGAGATCGGCGCCACGGGAATCGTCGCTCAAGACCATGCTCGTATCGGTGCGTTCGAGTTTCTGGTTGATGAGGATCAGTCTAACGCCGTTCGCGATGCACTGGTCGACGATCGATTCCGGCGGTTCTCCGGAAAGAACCACGATGGCCTGCGCGCGGAACTCGAAGAGCAGTTCGATCAGCGGCGCGATATCCTTGCGGGCATCCGCGGCATTGAGCAGCAGGCACTGCAAACCCTTTCGCAAGAGGCCGATGCTCAGCAGATCGAGCTGTTTCGAAATGAAGGGGGAGCTGAGGTTGGCGCCGACGACACCTATCAGGTTCGATCGGTCGTTGTTCAAGCCTTGCGCCAGCCGGTTGACACGGTAGCCGAGCTCCCGGGCAGCCTTCAAAACCTTGCGCCTCACGGACTGGGAAACGCTGGCTCCGGGTGTAAAGGTCCGAGAGACCGCCGAGCGCGAGACGCCCGCGCGCTTTGCGACTTCCTCGGCCGTCACGAACCCTCTTGCCATGCCTTCCCCCATTGAATCAGACATTTCCATCAGGGCCATAAAAGCCGCCCCATTCCAACGAAAAAGTGCAAGCACCCGCTTAGGACCGACGGTCCACGGCTCCCGCTCGACAGCCCCTATCCACGGTACTTTTACCTCCGCGCTCGCCATTGATCGTAGCCCCGGAAAGACCCTTCGATAGGCGATTGATCACGTGTTCTAAAATGAATAGCCAAACATCAAAAAAATATCAATTAAAACAGATGGATAAATCATTGCGCACGTGTGCATTTTTTTATTGACAAGATTAAGTCTGCGTTGGATCATGCATTCCACAGCCGGAGAGTTTTTGGAATATTTGTTCCGTCTGTGTTCGCGACAATGGCGGCGCCTTTGAGGAGTTGGAGCTGTCGTTTTGGCAGGGCGTTCGTACCTGTCCGCGAGTGGGGAGGATTGGAGCCGGGCGGGTGCGGTATCTTGTGTCCGTGTGCGGCGCTGCGTAGAGCGAAGCGCGAACTCTGCTTCCCCATCAACATTACTGGAGCGCTGCACGGCGTCGATCGCCGCGACAGATTGCGCATGTCGAGTTCCGAGGGGAAGAGCATGGCCTTATTGAGTGAAACAGCCAAGGCGTCGACAGTGCCGGATGGCGCAATCGCGCCGACGGCATGGCAGCGCTGGCGCTATCGCGCGAAGGTCGCTTCCCGGGAGCCGACCACATTGATCGGAATCCTGACGGCTCTTCTGTTCACCTATCTGATCGTCGTGCCGATCATTTCGATCGTCATGGATTCAGTTCGGGTTCAGTTCGGTCACGAGCGGCGGCTCGGCAAGGATTTTGGTGATCTGACGTTCTACTATCTTGATCGTGCGTTCTTTTCACCTGTTTCGGTTGATCTCTTCTGGCGGCCCCTCCTGAACACCCTGTCGGTCGCCCTCGGGGCCATCAGCCTGTCGCTGCTGATCGGGACTGTGCTCGCATGGTTGATCAGCCGAACAGATATGTTTGGGCGCCGCTGGTTCGCGACCGCGCTCATAGTGCCGTACATGCTGCCAGCCTGGACCTTCGCGCTCGCCTGGACGACGCTCTTCAAGAACAGGACGGTTGGCGGCCAACCAGGGTGGTTCGAGGCGATGGGGCTGACGCCGCCCGATTGGGTCGCCTATGGTCGCTTCCCGATCATCGTTATCCTGGCGCTGCACTATACGCCGTTCGTCATCCTGCTGTTTGGTTCGGCTCTTCGCCGTTTCGACTCGCAGCTCGAAGACTCCGCGCGCATCCTGGGAGCCAAGCGTTACCAGGTGGCGATCCAGATCATCCTGCCGCTGATGCGCCCGGCGCTGCTGTCCTCCATGGTGCTGATCTTCGCCAAATGCCTCGGCGAGTTCGGCGTACCCTATGTCCTCGGCCTGCCGGTCAAGTTCGAAGTGCTCTCGACGTCTCTCTTCCGCAGCATCGCCTCCCGTCAGACGGGCGTTGCCGGTGTCGTCGCGGCCTCGATCATGCTGATCGGCATCATTACCCTGATGATCGACGCCCGGCTTGTCCGCGAAGCCAGACGATTTGTCACCGTCGGCTCGAAGGGCTCGATGAACCGCCAGAGCCGGCTTGGTAAGTATCGTCTGCCGGCGACGGGTTTCGCCGCGCTTATCTTCCTGCTGAGCGTCGGGTTGCCGCTGCTTACCCTGTTCCTGTCCACCATCATGAAGCTGCCGGCACAGTTTACACTCGACAACTTCACGCTCGACTACTGGATCGGCCGTGATCTCAACACCGTGGCGCTGCAGACAGGCATACTCTTGAGCCCGGACCTCTGGGCTGCCGCCAAGAACACGCTCATGATCGTCGGTCTTGCCTCGCTGACCTCCGGCATCCTCGGCCTGCTCGTCGGCTATGTCGTCATCCGCACACCGGTCAAAGCGCTGTCGGTCTATCTGCGCCAGGTGACCTTCCTGCCCTATCTGGTGCCCGGCATCGCCTTCGCCGCCGCCTACCTCTCGCTCTTCGCCGTGCCGCGTGGGCCAATGCCCGCTCTCTACGGCACGGTCACGATCCTGATCCTGGCGCTGATTGCCGACCAGATGCCCTATGCCTCGCGCGCCGGTATTTCCGCCATGACCCAACTCGGCAAGGATCCCGAAGAGGCCGCCCAGATCGCCGGCGCCGGCTGGTTCCGACGGATGATCTCGATCGTCATCCCGATCCAGAAGGGGTCGCTCGTCACTGGCGTACTGCTGCCGTTCATCTCCGGCATCAAGGGGCTGAGCCTCTTCGTCATCCTCGCCGTGCCGAGCACCGATGTGCTGACGACCTACTCGCTCAGGCTCGTCGACTACCACTACACCCAGGCGGCAAACGCGGTCGTGCTGATCATCGCCGCCATCGCCTATCTCGGAACCCTGGCAGCCCAGAAGCTGACCAAGACCAACCTCGCAGAAGGACTCGGAAGCTGATGCCCACCATCAATCTCAGCGGTGCTCAGAAGAACTATGGCGTGAATTCCGCCAATGCCGTTTCGAACCTTGACCTCGAAATCCGCGACGGTGAGTTCATGTGTCTGCTCGGGCCGTCCGGCTGCGGCAAGACCACGACGCTGCGTATGATCGCCGGCCTCGAAAACCTCTCCGATGGAGAAATCCGCATTGGCGAGCGTGTGGTCGACTCGGTCAGGGCAGGTGTCTTCATACCGCCGGAAAAGCGCGAGATGGGGCTTGTTTTCCAGAGCTACGCGCTGTGGCCGCATCTGACCATCGAACGCAATACCGACTTCGGTCTGCGCCTGCGCAAGCTGCCGAAGGAAGAGCGGGAGCAGCGGGTCGAAAAGGTCATGCAAGCGCTCGACATCGCCAAATATCGCGACCGCTACCCCTCGCAACTTTCCGGCGGCCAGCAGCAGCGTGTGGCGCTTGCCCGGATGCTCGCGGTCAATCCGGGCGTGCTTCTGCTCGACGAGCCGCTCTCCAACCTCGATGCGCGGCTGCGTCTCGAAATGCGGGCGGAGCTCAAGCGCATCCACAAGGAATTCAAGACGACGATCGTCTTCGTGACCCACGACCAATGGGAAGCGATGACGCTGGCGACGACGATTGCCGTCATGAACGAAGGCACGTTGCAGCAGATGGGCACGCCGAACGATATCTACGACCGCCCCGCCAATCGCTTCGTTGCAGAATTCGTCGGCAGCCCGCCGATCAATATCCTGACCTTCGGATCGTCCGCATCGGCGATGTCGCGGGCCGCCGCAGCCCATCTCGGCGAGCGCTATCCGTCGTTGCGCGGCGTCGGTTCGGTCGGCATCCGGCCCGAAGCGATCGGCTACGCGACAAAGGGCGGGGATGTTCCGGCCGGAAGCTTCACAGGTGAGATGACGGTGACGGGGGTCTTGCCGACCGGCGGCAGCTGGATCCTTGAACTGAGGAACGACAACGACACGCTGTTCCTGACAACTAACGCGCTCCCGCGCGTCGAGACCGGATCCAGGGTCGATTTTTTTGCGCCATCCGATGCGCTGCACGTCTTCGACAAAGACGGCCAGCGCATCGCCGAAGCGGACGCGCTTCTGCGTGCGCGCACGCTGAACTAAGGCGCCACAGCGATAAACAGAAACACGCTCTGAGGGAGGAACAGACGATGCAATTTCGGAAGACTGACAGGACAAGACGGGCAATCAGACACGCGTTGCTGGCATCGGCCATCGCCACACTGGGTGGCCCGGCGCTGGCGGAGGAGCCGTTCGATCTCAACGCGCTGATCGAGGCTGCGCGCAAGGAGCCGCCGCTCACGGTCTACGACAGCACCGGCAAGATCGTCGAAATGGCCAAGGCCTTTGCCGAGAAATACGGTGTGGGCGCCGAGGGTTCCAAGGTCAAGGCGACAGCACAGCTCGAGATGATCATTCGCGAAGCCCGGGCCAACAATATCCAGGGCGATGTCTCGATCATCAGCGACGCGCCGGCCGCGATGGCGCAGCTCATTCCGCAGGGCTTTGCCGAGAGCTGGCTGCCGCCGGACCTCGCATCGAAGATTTCCGCGCAATACCACGACCCGCTCACCGTGGTCACCAGCGCCAATGTCTGGGCCTACAACACCGAACTCTTCGACAAGTGTCCGGTCACGAACATCTGGCAGCTGACCGGACCGGAGTGGAAGGGTAAAGTCGCGATGCAGGACCCGCTCGGCAAGGCGTCCTATGTCGACTGGTTCAACCAGATGGCCAAGCACGGCGACGACAAGGTTGCCGCCGCCTATAAGGAACTCCATGGCAAGGACCTTCAAACCGACGACGGCAGTGCAACCGCCGCCTGGGTGAAGGCGCTTGCCGCCAATGCTCCGCTCCTGACCGATGCCGATGCGGCGGCTGCCGATGCCGTCGGGGCGCCCGGTCAATCGCAGCCGTTCATGGGACTGATGAGTTCCGCGAAGTTCCGTGACAATGCCGAGAAGGGCATGAAGCTAGGGCTTTGCAAGGACCTGAAGCCGTGGCTCGGCTGGATGTATCCGGGTGTCGGGCTGATCACAAAGGGCACCAACAGCCCGAACGCCTCGAAGCTCTTCATCCACTATGTGATGACCGCCGAAGGCATCGCCCCGCAGGCCGAAGACGGGAAGATGTCGACGAACAAGGATGTCTCGCTGCCTGCCGACGAACCGTCCGGCATCGGCGCCGTCCTCGACCAGGTCATGCCTTATGAGATGTCGACCAGCCTCGACGACTGGGACGCGCGCGAAACCTGGCAGGACCTCTGGCGCATTAACTACCAGAAGTGAAGCGAGATCCGAGGATAATTTTATGAGCACTCAAATCATGGAGTCCCGTCGGCTCGGAGCGGTTGTGTCCGTCACCGCCTTGGGTATGGCGGCCGTTATATCCTTCGCTTCCGCAGCCAAGGGCGAGGAAATCTTCGATATTGAAGCGACGATCGCGGCGGCAAAGAAAGAACCGCCGATCACTGTCTATGCCGTGACCGGCAAAATCGTCGATACTGTCAAAGACTTCACCGAAAAATACGGAATTGAAGCAAATGGCAAGAAGGTGAATGAGGCGACGCAGGTCGAACTCATGATCCGCGAGCATCAGGCGGGCAACGCCGTCGGCGATGTCAGCCTCGCCATGGATGTTGCTTCCGCAGTTGGGCAGATTCTTCCCGAGGGCATCGCCACCAGCTGGACGCCGCCCGATCTTGCGGGTGACATTGCCGAGACGTCGCGCAACCCGTTGGTGGTCGTCTCCGATCCGCACGTATGGACCTACAACACGGAGAAGTACGAGAAATGCCCCATTACCAACATCTGGCAGCTGACCGAGCCGGAATGGAAGGGGAAGGTCGCGATGCTCGATCTGTTCGACAAGCCGCTCTATGCGGATTGGTTCAATCAGATCGCTGCTCATCGCGACAACGACGTCGCGCGCGCCTATGAGGCGCACTACGGCAAGACGCTCGATACGCAAGGCGAGAGCGCAACGGTCGCTTGGGTCAAGGCATTCGCCTCAAATGGCCCGCTGCTCGCCGATTCATCAACCGTGGCCGAGGCCGCAGGTGCGCCCGGTCAGGCAGAGCCGTTCTTTGCGATTACCTCGACTGCAAAGTACCGGGAGAATGTCACCAAGGGACTGAAGCTCGGTATTTGTGCCGGTGTCGAGCCGTTCACGGGCTTCCTTTATCCCGGCCTTGGCTTGATCGCCGCCCAGACGAAGAGCCCGAACGCGGCGAAGCTTTTTGTTCGGTATCTCATGACCGCCGAGGGGATCGCGCCGCAGACCGTTGACGGAAAGGTCTCCGGCAATAGGACGATTGCCCTGCCTGCGGACGAGCCTTCCGGCGTCTCCAAACACCTCGGTGAACTGATGGTCTTTGATGCTGCGACGGCCGATGACGATCTCCAAAAGCGCGAAACCTGGCAAGACCTCTGGCGGATCAACTACCAGAAATAGCTTCGTGAATTTGAAACGGTCTCCTTGGGAGGGGAAACCATGAAAAAAGGCAACAGCAAGTTTCTTGTAATGGGGGTGGCGTTTGCCGCCCTTGCGACCGCTGTCGCAGTTGAGGCGCGCGCCGAAGAAGCCTTCGATCTCGAAGCGTTGGTCGAGGCTGCGAAGAAGGAAAAACCGATCAACGTCTATGACAGTACAGGCAAGATCGTCGAAATGGCCGAGGCCTTCACTGCCAAATACGGGGTCAAGGCAACGGGCGTGAAAGTGTCGGCAAACAGCCAGCTGGAGATGATCATCCGGGAGGCGCAGGCCGGCAATGTCCAGGGCGATGTCGCGCTGATCACCGATGCACCCGGCGCGCTGGCGCAGCTTCTGCCGCAGGGCTTTGTCGAAAGCTATCTGCCCGGTGATATGAAGGAAAAAATACCGGCGGCCTTCCAGAACCCTCTGGCAATTTCGACCAATGCCAATGTCTGGGCCTATAACACCGAGGTCTATGACAAATGCCCCATCAGCAACATCTGGGAACTGACGGAGGCGAAATGGAAAGGCAAGATCGCGCTCGTCGATCCCCTGACCAAGAGTACCTATACCGACTGGTTCAACCAGTTGGAGAGACACGCCGACGCCAAGGTCGCGGAGGCCTACAAGGTCCATTCTGGCAGGGACTTGGAGACGGGTGAAAAGAGCGCCGCGGCGGCATGGATCAAGGCGCTCGCCCAGAACGGACCGCTCGTCACGGATGGCGACGACCCGGTGGCTGAAGCGGTTGGCGCCGCCGGCCAGAAGGAGCCTTTCTTCGGGCTCCTGAGTTCGGCCAAGTTCCGCGACAATGAAGGCAAGGGCTATAAGCTCGGGCTGTGTACGGAACTCCAGCCATGGGTCGGTTGGACCTACACCAAGCTCGGCCTGGTCGCGGCAAAGACCGCAAGCCCGAACGCCGCAAGGCTCTTCATCCATTACGTGCTCACGGAAGAGGGGATCGCGCCGCAGATGAAGGACGGCAAGCTGCCGACCAACTCCGATATCAAGATGCCGGCGGACGAGCCGTCGGGGATCATGGAAGTGGCGGACCGCCTGTTCCCCTACGATGCCGCAACAGGTCTTGAGGATTTCGACCGGCGCGAGGAATGGCAGGACTTCTGGCGAGTGAACTACGGCAAATAGAAACTTGGGCTCGGCGCGGCCTCACGAATGCGGGTCGCGCCGGCCGTTTCTGAATGAACGGAAAGAGAGCATGGACAACGCCTATCCGCAGGCAAGCCAGAGCCGATCGGACGATGCGGGCCGATTTGGCCGCTCGCGTCATCTGATGAAGATTGCCGAGGGCGCTGCCCGCGCCGTCGGACCGTCGCTGATTGCCGCCTTTCGGGCCGAAATGGCGGTCGATTACAAGCGCGACCTGCACGATATCGTGACGATACATGACAGGAATGCCGAGGCGTTGATCCGCGACGTCATCTTCGCGAACGAACCGAACTCCACCATGCTTGGCGAGGAAGGAGGCCAGATCGGCAAGGGTGACATCCAGTGGTATGTCGACCCGATCGACGGAACGGCCAATTTCGCCAGAGGGCTTGCTTTCTGGTGCGTGTCGATCGCCGCGGTCGAAGCCGGGGCCGTCGTGGCAGGGGTCGTCTACGACCCGGTCGCCGACATGCTCTTCGCGAGTGATCTCGAGCGCTCCTATTTGAATGGGCACGTCATCGTTTCAAAGTCGGTCAGCGATGAAAACCGTGCGACCTTGATCACAGGATATCCCGTTTCCAGGGACTTTCGCCTCGATGGGCAGGATGTCGCGCTTCGCCGCTTCGGCGATCTGGTCGAGACCTTCTCGACGTTGCGAAGGCCCGGTAGCGCCGCGCTCAGCATCGCGCATGTGGCCGCGGGCTTCGCCGATGCCGCCGCCGGCTTCGGTGTCAATGCATGGGACGTGGCGGCCGCCACGCTGATCCTGAAGAACGCCGGCGGCCGCTATGTGCCTCTGACCCTCGGCAAGGTGCCGGCCGGTTCCCCCGATTATCTGTGCCCGGGTTACGTGGCATACGGCGCCGGCGCGGATTATCCGACCTTGAACCGTGTCGCCATGGCCATTTCGGATGGCCGTGTTGCTAAAGTCCTCGCACCATGACTGCCTATGAGGAAATCATGCAAATTAGCGCGACCGACACCCCAACAACCGAAAAGACCAGCAGCGTGTTGCCAAAGCTCAGCCTCATATACGCCAAGCATCCGGCCTATGGGGTCGACATCTTCATCGCGGGCAAGGAGGGGGCGAGCGATCTCGATCTCCTGCGCAGCAATGGCATTACCGCCGTCGTCAACTGCGCGGTCAACCTGGATTTCAATTTCGTCCGCCAACCGCAACTCGTCTCGGATCATCGCAACAGTGTCCATGGTCCAGGTGAGATCCGTTACTACAAGGTCGGGCTGATCGACGGGGACGGGAATCCGGATACCCAGATGTTGGCAGCGTACTATATCCTACGCGCTGCGCTGGAGCAGATCCTGCCGGAAAAGCCGTCCTACCCAAGGCGCGAGCGCGGTGGGGTTCTCGTCAATTGCCGCGGCGGCCGTTCGCGGTCCGTAGCCGTCGTGTCGCTGTTTCTGCATCTTACACTACCTGAGCAGTTCCCAACCCTGGAGGCCGCGATCGACTTCGTTCGTGATAGGCGCAACCTTCCTGAAGAGGAATGGTACAAGGCACCAAAGCCCGTGTTGACGGAAGCGGCGCGGCGCGCGGCCGGATGGGCACGCGCAATTGGTTGCTGATACACCAAGGACGATGGCCTCGACACTCGCGCGAGGCCCGGGAGCAAGCTGACAAATCGGGGCCTGCGAAGTGGCGTGTGTGCAAATGAAAGTAGAGCACTCTGCGGGACGCGGCGGCCCCGCAGAATGCCGTTACGACCGAGGCGTCACTTGAACGCCGACGACGACTTCGATCAGCGTGTCGCCGCCAAGATCGGCAACGCCGACAGTTGCGCCGGTGGGCAACTCCTCGGGAGCCATCCGGGCCTTCCATTTGGCATCCATTTCCGTGGATTCAGTCCTTGAAGCCGATCGCTCGCTTGACGCCTGATTTAAGCAGGTATTCGGCTCGGGAAATCGGGAATCGCTCGATGAATATCTCGGAGTAGTCGTAGTGTCTCGCGCCAAAGCGCTCCTTGAAATGTGAAAGTGAGGCCGAATTGCCGCTCTCGCCAAGGTGATAGAAACGGCAGCCCGCCCGGCACGCATCTTCGATGGAGAGCTTTTGAAGGAGATCGTTGGCGCGCGACGTACCCAATGCAACCCGGTCGATTGCGCCGCGTGCGTCGTTCACATTCTTCCCCATCAAGACCAGGGACGCTGCAACGGGTTGTCCGTTCACCCAGGCCGCCCAGACCTTGCAGGATGCTCCGAGCGCCTCCTGAATCCGATAGAGCTTTTTGATGGGATCCCGTCTCCCGAAGCGAAACTTCGCCAGCCAGTGCGGTTCGTTGTGCTGTTCGGCCCATCTCTTGACGGACGTCTCAAGCAAGCTGTGGAGCAACGGGATCAACTCGCCGCTGCTGCTGCTCTTAACGACAACGGCCTCCCTCTCGGCCTTGCGGATACTGACCCTTGTCGCCTTGGTGAAGAGCTTGCTGTAGACGTGATCGAAACCATCCTTGAGATCGATAACGTGCGCGCGTCGCGGTTTCGTCATCAGACCTAGGTCGGCCGCCGCTTCGGACCATCGTTTTCCCTGTAATGGGTTGGGCCTGATCCGAATGCTGAGGAAACGCAAAGCCATGAGATCCTTCAGGACTTCCCTGAGGTGGCGGTTGGTCGTGTTCTCGCTGCAGACAGCCCCGCCCATACCGCAACCATCGGGATACGACCCCGCAACAAGGTCCACGGGACCAATGGCCGTCACGGTCACGAGCGGAACTAGGATCTGGCACCCGTCTTCGAACTGGTAGTAGCGGCTGATGTCCCTGAGCCTGCCCTCAGCGCAGATTGCATTGTTCCACTCTGGCGATTGATAAGGCATCGCCTCGGGGTCATGGTTCATCAATTGCCTCCACGCGTCACGCGGTGCGGGGCTTGTGACGCGATAGCAAATCGTGGGTGCGATCCGGTTGTCGTAAGTGTGTTGCATTGGCCCAATACGCAAGAGGAGTGGACACGCAAGAACAAAGAAATCATTTTATGCAAATAAATCGCGTGGAATCCGACACTTAAGCGTCGGTCCGCGAAGAAGCTAAAACCCATAATTCACTTCGGCCGTACAATATATTACGTATGTTTTAATTTAAGGAAAGAGGGCGCAGACTACATTCGTGCGCCCCCCCGGCACGGAGTAAACCCACAACTAGTTTGCGACCAGGAACGGCGCTCGAGTTTCGGCAGCCAGGATTTAGCGCTTCGCATGGCGTCGGGACGCGTACATATTGACGGAGACCCTCTCTCGACGTCTGCTACCTGCACGCGAGCAGGAAGGATGTGGGGGGATCGGTGACTTGACTGCTGGGCAGCGAAAATGGAGGATTGAATGGAGAAGCTGAGAGCGTCGGTGGTGGCGCAGAGACAGCAAGGTATTGGTTTCGTTAGCAACTCATTTGCGCGTTCTGGTTGGCTATCTGCCGCGACAACTTTCGCCGAGACCAAATGTCATGGGGGGAAACGGGTTGAAAACGATCTTGGTTACCGGGGGGGCAGGGTTCATCGGTGCGCATCTGGCGCGGCGATTGCTGGAAACTGGCCGAGAGGTTGTGGTGCTGGATGACCTCAGTTCAGGAAAGCGCGACAATGTGCCAAAGGCAGCCACGTTTATTAACGGTTCTATTCTGGATAAAGAGGTCGTTCGCGGTGCGCTTTCCGGTGTCGATGCCTGCATTCATCTGGCCGCCGTCGCTTCCGTCGAAAAATGCAATCGAGAGCTGACGCATTCTCACGCAATCAACATCACCGGGTTCCTAAATCTGGTTGAGGAAATTGCGAAGTCTGGCACCAAGCGAACAGTAGTCTACGCCTCCTCAGCCGCCGTTTACGGGGCGAGCCAGAACCTGCCGCTCTCGGAGGAAGGCAAGTGCGTTCCGCTTTCGCCCTACGGCGCCGACAAGCTTTCGTGCGAATTGCACGCCCGAGCCGCCTACGAAGTCTATGGTCTCTCGACGACGGGCCTTCGCTTCTTCAACGTCTTTGGACCGGGCCAGGATCCGCAGTCACCCTATTCCGGCGTGATCACCAAATTTGCGCAGCGGCTGGGAAACAACGAGGACATCGTGATCTACGGCGATGGCAAGCAGACCCGTGATTTCGTTTACGTCGCCGATGTCGTCGAGGCGCTTATCCGATCAGCGGAGCGGATTCCGGACGGTGCTCGGATCTTGAATGTTTGCAGCGGTGTCGAGACATCGATCAATGAGCTCGCGCGGATCATGATCGAAGAAACCAAGTCTCAATGTGCAATCAGTTACGTGGACGGACTGCTCGGCGAAGTCAGGTGTTCTCAAGGGTGCACCCAAGCGCTCCAGGCAGAGCTCGACCATCGATGCCGCACGGATCTTCGCACTGGACTGGCACAGTTGCTTACGCAAGGGCGGCAATAGCCTGAAGGGCCTTGTTGCGGCCCCCACGCATGACCACACCAATGTGCGCTCCGATGCAACACGCCTTTCTGATGTTGGTTGAGCTCCGCTCAATGGTACCGATTGTCGCGGGCGCTGCCGTCCGCAGTCGCGGGCAGTAAGCGAAATACTTTCGCATTGGTCGATGCCCGCACCAGCTTAAAGCGAGGCGAGGTCAGCAGGTCCCGTTCGATGTGGTCGAAGCCGCCCGGTCGCAACTGCCCGTTGGCTTCGAGAGAAGCTTTCTGGCTGCGCGTGAGAATCACGTAGGCGTCACGCCATTGGGGACTATCCATCCACCGCAAAAAGACACCTGATGGGTCGGCGGCAATTTCTTCTCGCGTTGACTTCGCTTCCAACGAAATCGCCAAATAGTAGAAATTCTCGTAGTTCATGAACTGCGACGGGTAACTACGCGAACCTTCGATGAGGAGTGTGCCCTCCGGAGCTGTGCGATAGAGCCATTCGGCCACCGCGACCTCATCTTGCGCAAAGCGGTATTCGCGGTCCTTGCCATTGTTTGCGAATAGGAAACCGATGGTCGAAAAAAGAAGCACGATAGCAAGCGGCAGGAAGACATAGGCCGGCTTTCCCGCCCGCGTCGATGGAAAGAACGCGGCGGCAGCGAAGAAGGCAAGGAAGGGCGACGCAAAGAGGTAAACGCGAAATATCGACTCTCCGCCATACGCAACCGCTATCAGCGGCATTGGTGAGAGCAAGAGTGCGGCGGCGGTGAGGTCCCAGTGGCCATTTAAGAGCCGACGCAAACCGCCGAGGAGCGCAAGGACTATGACGCCTGCCGAAAGCGCGCGCCCGAACAAAACCACCCATGCACGTTCGGCACTCACGTCGGCCACATTCGCGAGCTTGCTGGTGGCTTCTGACAGCGTACCCATGCTGGCCAGTTCGCTCAAAATTTGCTCGTAGACAAAGGGGGCCGCTGGCCAGAGAAGCCATCCAATTTCAGCGACGATAGCAAACACCAGATAGGCGGGCGAAAGCCATCCGAGGACGGTCAGCGATACCGCCGCGAGGATGATCATGAGAGGCGTCAGCTGATGCGTGACCACGACCACGCAAATGAGCACCATCGCCAGCAACGCGGAGAAGGTACTCACAAAGCGGCTGCCCGTCCAGGAAGGTAGCCCGATGGGGCGTGAGACAGGGCCGAGCACATACAGAAAACCAGGTCGTCGCGCCGCCCAAGTCGTTTCGCGTTTGCGCAAGGGGCCAAGAAATAGGCCTATGAGAATGAGGTAACAAAGAAATGTAACGCCTTGCGGCGAAAAATAGTCCTGGCCGACCCAGTTGGCGACCACGAATAGCCAACAGGCCGTCAGTTGTAGGCGGCGATCTGCGGACAGGCGTTTGGCAATTCCCAGAAACGCCCCGACAAGCCCGAGCGTGAGGACCGGCGGGGTGAAGCTTACGATTGGTGCGAGATCGACCGATCTCAAGCCGAAGCGGTCGGCCAACCAAGCCGTCGCCGCGAACAGCCCGGGCCAATTGTGATAGGCCGCGAGGAAAGATGCATTTCGGTCAACGGCTCCATAACGTTGGATGTAGTCGACGACACCGAGGTGCTTCCAGGCCCAGGAATAGCGCAATGTTCCGTAAACGATCGGCGGGGTCGCGTGAAGGACGATGACGAGCGCGATCAGATAGAAGACGGGTAAGGGGCCAGCGGTACGCCCAGCACATACCAGCCAGGCAAAACCTGCTGCTAGCAACGCCAGTGACAGAAAGAAGCTCCTGGGCAAAACCGAAACCAAGCCGACGTCGGTCATCCGATCGGGCTCGATCGCAGGCAACGATATCGCCCAAAGGAGCAGCGTCGCAAAGAGTATAGCGGCGAGGGCTACGCCATATCGCTTGGAGACTGTGTCAGCATCAGTGTTCAATGGCATATCTTCGACGCGGGCAAGAACGGTCATTACCTGCTACCCCCTCTTCGTGGAGCCGGCAGGAATGGGGTAGGACGACGTCGCGCTTGTCTTGCGCTTTTGTCTGCGGAGGCAGCCGATCGCAAGTATGTGCGGTGCCGCGTTCACCTTACCGCCGTACCAGGCCAGGACGAGGTCGATGTTGACCGCCAGCCATAGCGCCTTATCAGCAAAACAAGACGATTTGGTCAAATTGGTCGCAATGTGGTGCCACCACGCCAACCCGCAAAGCGCGCGCAACACGGCGGGGTCCGTAAGTGCACCGTAGCTCTCCTCAAGTGTGGCACGCATTGGTGCCATGGCCTTCACCTCCTCGGGTGACAATTGCGGCACTTCCAAAAAACGGCGTACAACGAAACCCAGGTCTTCGCCGCTGCGCAAGGCGCGCGCGGTCAGCAACAGGAAGATGACATCAAGGCCGGGCGGGGTATCCTGGGTGGCCGTCTCCCAGTCAATAATCGCACTCAAGCGGACATCAGCTTCATCTGGGCCGGACGTGAAAAGCAAGTTTCCGGGGGCGAAATCCCCATGGCCGAGACTGAGAGACAACGAACGACCGCTCCAGAACTCGCGTTGCTGCGCCTGAAAGACAGCAAGTGCCTCTGCGCGCGACGCCGGGCCGAGCAAATGCGATTGCGATGCGCATACAATATCGGATCCATAATAGAGCCAGCTTTCCAGCCAATCCTGGTTGATTACCCCTTTTGTTCCTGTGCGCGAGTGCATTATGTGGATGGCGTCTATCGCTTGGGTGAGTGCGGAAAGGTACTGTTCAGACTTGGCAAAAACCGAACGACCGTCGGCACCCGGCAACGCGCGCTCCGCGAGCTTCGCTCCTGATGGGTCAACAGAACTCGCGATAATCGTTGAAACCGCAAAATCAAGGTGTCGGAACGCGGGATTGGTTGCGAGTTCACGGCTGCGTTCGATGTGGCGGGTAACTGCTCGGTGCCCCTCTGGTGAGGTCGATGCCTTGAAGACCAGGAGTTCGTTCGCAGCGTCATCCGTCCGGAACATGCCTGTTCGTACGTCGCTTTCACGGAAAAATTCCCGCACGGACTGCGCAGCTGGCATTGCAAGCCCGGTGGCGGCACAGAAGCTCGCAATTGACGCCTCGAGTGGCGGCGCTGAATGCCGCCGCGGTGCGACATTGCTCCAGATCCGCGCCAACGACGATAACAAACGCAATGTAAGATCGATCCGACCGGACGGTCCGAGACGGCGCGACAGGTCACCTAACAGGCCGACCGCCGTTAAGCCGTGGGCGATCAGCCACGCGGCCGCCATCCCTAGAGCGCCATAGGTTGCGACAAGCGGAGTGCCAAGACCAAGCACAATGACTAACGTTACGACTTGTGCGAGTGCAACAACTTGTGTCCGACCCGTCGCACGGTGGACAGCGAGAACGAGCGTGACGAGGCTCCAAGGCAGGCAGGATATAGCGAGCAGGCGCAGCAGCGTCGAATTTGTAAACGAGACATCGATACCGAGCACCGTCAACAGAAGTGGCGCGCCTATGATCAGCACCAACACAACAGCTGCCAATGGCGCGATCGTGTAGAGCAAGGCATCTACGGCGAGCCGATGCAATTTCGACTTATCGAACGCGATTTCTGCCAACAGGGAGACGCCCATCGAACGGCTGATCAAATAGACCCCGTAGACGATTTCCCAGCTGATATAATAGACAGCCAGATTGGCCGAGCCGCCATAATGCAGGACGACGAGAGGCGCGATGCCCATTGCCGTCATTGAGGCGAGCGTACCCAGATAGTCCCAGCCAAAATATCGAGTGAGCGCCCTGCGGTCAGCTCTCTGGGGCTCGCCGTTGATGCGGTGTTGCGGAAGAAAACGGATAAAAATCAGCCAGTTAATGCCGCCCAACAAGAGTGGCAGCGGCAAGATCCACGCCGCATAGAGCCCAGCACCGAGAATGGAGGAGCCTGCAAATAGTGTAAGCAACAAAAGCTTGGCAACGGCGAATATGGCGTTTTCCATGGGCACGACCGTCGCCCGCCGCAAACCCGCTAACACGCTATCCTGTAGGGCAAAGAGGGTCCAGGCGACCGTTGCGACCACGAAGGCTGCGGCTAAGATGGGCTGCTCTCGCAGGAAACCCAATTCGGGTGTGATACGGGAGATGAAAATGATGGCGAGCGTGGAAAGAAAAGCCGCCGCAATGGCGGCTAATGCATAGGCCCAAAGCACCAGACGCCGGACGCCCTCCTTCGCGGTCGCAGGTAGATAGCGGTTCAGAAAGTTGCCCATGTTGAGCTGCGAGATGTTTCCAAGCGCCAGCATGGTAGAGATGAGTGCTGCCCCAAGCCCGACTTGTTCGGGGGAGTAAAAACGGGAAGCCAAGCCCCAGAAGGCGAGTCCGAGCACCGAAGTGAGCCCGGCGCTCGCGATTAGCGCGTAGCCGTTTTTTAGGAGTGACGAGTGGGCAAGCGCAGCCAACGCTGGATACCCCCGCGAGACTCGGGCCATGAAGTTAATGTGGTCGTGGTTGTTACGCTGCAACATCAGCCGCCGTCCCGCTGCCAGATACGTACGTAGTCGACGAGGTATGCGGAGGGAAATTTCGTAGACTTCGATGGAGACCCCGCCCACTCACCGCCAACAGCCAGATTGAGGAGCAGGTACATCTCTTCACTGGATATCGTCGGGACGTCCGTGTGTCGCCAGACCTCCTTACCGTCGAGGTACCAAATGATCTTGTCCGCGTCCCAGGTCAGACTGTAGACGTGCCAGTTCGCCGTCAAGTCTGATGTCTCGACGTCCTTCCCGACGCTTTTTTTCTCAGAGGCCGCGTCAAGGTAATGATAGTGCATTCGCAACGTGGAGGATGAATCGCCCAGAACCTCCATAATATCGATTTCCGGACGGGATTTGCGTGTCTCCGGCAGAAGCCATATCGCGGCCCAGAGCCCCTTGCCCGCAGGAACTTTTGCCTTGACTTCAACGTGGCCGTAACGGAACCGAACACGCGAGGGACGAGGCAGTTCGTCGTAGTCGCGCCCCGTGGTGACGATGCCGGAAGTGTAGTCGAAAGTCCGGTCTTCGATGCCCTTGGCCTTTTGTCGTCGAGCAGTGAGCCGCAAAAGTCCTTTGGACATAGTGACGTTTTCTGGTCGGTACCATTGCAGTTCGGCATTGCCGAGATTGGTACAGCCGTCCTTGTTCCACCAATAACAGGTGGTCCACTTTTCCCGGTTAAGGTCGGGTCCGTCGAAGTTATCTTCAAAGATCAGCCGCCACGAATCTTTGGCAGCGATCGGAACCGGTCCGTCGGCACGCGCCGCCGATGTTGCGAGACAGAGAGACAGGAGTATGGCGGTGAGGGTGATCGATTGCCTAAGATGCATCACGAAACCCCACAACGCGTTTGACTGTACTTCGGGCGAAACTGTCGAGGCTTGCGAGGGGAAGTCGCTCATAGCGGTATTCCGCATAAGGGATGGCGACCGCGCCGAAGCGAGATTTGAATTGGGCGAGCGAAGCGGAATTCCCAGTCTCGCCCATATGATAATGTGTACTGCCGAGCCGGCAGGCATCTTCGATCGCCCGGGCTTGAAGCAGGTATGTGGCGCGGCTTTCGCCAGCGATCTCCTCATCGATCGCGCCGCGCGTGTAATGGGTTTGGTGATGCATGAGCACCAATATTGCGGCAACGGGCCGGCCGTTGATGCGCGCCACGTAGAGCCGAAAAGCCTCGCCGAGATGGCTCGCCATTTCGGCGAACTTTGAACGCGGATCACGGCGCAACCCACGGATGCGTGCAAGTACTGCAGGTTCATGCTGCTTGCGCGCCCAACGCAATAACGAAAGTTCGAGCAGGCTGTGAAAGTCATCGATCAGTCGAGCGCTGTTACCTGCTTCCACCTCAACGCCACATTTTTGGGCGCGTCGGATGTTAGTTCCAGCATTAGAGCGAAAGCGCGCTCGTACAACCTCCATCCCTCCGGCCAAGTCAACGACATGCGCCAGACGGGGAATGGTCGCCCAGCCAGGGCGGACAGCCTCAGCCCAGATATTCGCTAAAAGAGGGTTTGGTCGGATTTTAAGTCCGACATAGGGCAACGTCTCAAGATGAGCGAGAACGCAACGCAACTTGTCAGGCGAAATTCCCTCGTCAGAAAGCAGGCCACCGAACCCCCAGGCCGGCGGTGGCGACCAAGCGTAACGCAATGAGGCGACACCCTTGGTAAATAGGGGCAATACAGCTTGGGAACCGTCGGCGAAATGGAAGTGCTGCGGGCTGCATCGGTAGTTGCCGCTGGTAGTGACGGCTTGTGCCCATTGGTGCGATTGGCTGACGAGCGCGGTCCGGTCACTTTGATAGAGGTCAAGCCAAACGGCATCTGAGGCCGGCCCACTTGATTGGATGAGGTGACCAAAGGCGTTAGGGCCGATCGGTTGCGTTGATGCCGTCTCCAAACTCATACAGCCGATCCAGCGCTTCCCTCATGGTCGTTCATCGGTGCGTTTCACAAGCATAGGACGAATAAGCAGGAAATGAAATGCCCGAGAATGATCTCTTAGGGGGCGTGCATCTTCACAATTTTGTGCTTTACTAATATAGGACAACACACTGGCAGGTTATGCTTGGAGCCAGCAAATGCCGCATCGATCGCAAAACCGAATATTAACGGCGAAACAGAAGCTCAAAAAGATGAACTGGCGCGTCACAAGGTTCCTTACCGCTGGCGCCGTCTGGATGTTTGCCGTCTTACCGGCGTCAGCCCAGTCGGTGGTGCTCGATACGCAGGAAATTTCCTTGCCGTATCTCGCGCGGGCACTTGAGCAGGCTTACCAATTGCCGCTTCTGTTAGACGCCGGCGCTTCGCCGGCCGAACGAAAGGAGGCGCTCGCGACCGAAAAGGCGCGGCTCAAGGGCGTGATCGCCGGCTTTGGCTATTTGGACGCGGAGGTATCCGAGGAGGATCAGAAAGGGCAAATAGTTCTCCACCCCAAGCTTGGTGATCTCTACAGGGTGACGTCTGTCGAACTCAAGGGCATTCGTCCATCGGAACTGGACCGTGAGGTCCTCGATCGGCTCGCCGCGATCATTGATGAGTTTGTCGGGCAGCCCGCGACGACATTCGTCGTTGATACGTTCACTCGGCGTATCCTCCAAATCGTCACCGCCCAAGATTTCGCGCACGCACGGCGACGGGCAACGGATTGGGTCCGTAAGGGCGAGGGTGTCGCGACTGCTGTCATTGATCTCGACTTGGGCCCCCGCAACCGTTTCGGTGAGGTTCGATTTAGTGGCGGTCTTCGCATGCAATCCGAACTCCAGCGCCTCGTTCCCTTTCGTTCCGGCGACCGCTACAGCGCCGCAGCTGTCGAACAGCTACGTCACAATATTGAGGCCCTTGGTACTGTGAAGTCTGTAAGGATTGCCATAGGTAAAGACGAAGACGGAATGGTCCCGATCGATGTCAGGATCCGCGAAGCGCCTGCAAATCTCGAGACGCTACGCCATACGAACCCGCTCGACGTTGGAAGTGGCCTCGCCGCGATCGCAGGTCTATTTTTTGTTCAGATGGGCGCACAGACTGGCTTGCCGCGATCCCGGTTGCGCCCACTAATATGGTGCACAGGTGGCTGCCTATTGATATTTGCAGTGTTGGCGGCTCTCAGGCTCGTTAGCTTCTTAGCTTGACACGGCATGCGTTAGGCTGAACGTGTGCTATTGCTCGCCTTTGGGCGTCGGAATAAGGGTTCCGACAATCAGTGGGCCGTTGACTGGCTGGCGTTGACTGGCGGCCTCGCCGAGAACAGCGTCAATCTCTTCCTTAAGCGCCTGGCCTTTGGCGACGAGCGCCGCCTCGGCCTGGATTAAGGTAGCGTTATCCGCGCTCGCGGCTGTTGCGATGGAACGTCGCAATTCCCTCAAGTCCGCAATCAGAGCGTTCCACTCTTCCATGAGCTTCATCCACCGCTTGACTGGGTCCGTTGTCGGTGCCTTGGCGATATGTTCTTCCGACTGCATCAGCCTCGCTTACCTTTGATTGCACGGTAATCTGCATCATGCCTCGCGCTGCAAATATACGCGATTCCCGCTTGATAAGCCATCGATCTTGCAACCTTCGTGGGTCGCAACCCTCCGTTATCCCTCATAGCTAGGCAAATTCAATCGGTTAGATTCGACTGCGCTCAGCTTTGCGCGGCGCTATGTTGTGCTTCTACGGCACACAAACCAGGATATCCGAGGGCGAGCTGTTCTTTAACTGACGCGGCGACGAGGCGCTCTGGTCACGACAACGTGTGTGGATAGCAGTCAGCCATGTGCGCTCACAGTGTGGCTCCGCTCGTTATGGATCTCCGGCGAATTCTCTCATTTAAGGAGTTGCTTATATTGAGGTTTATGTATTGAAATTCGGAAAATATCCTATTTTCCAGAGAAAAATAAAGGGTATAAATATAACGATGCCGGAGAAATTGCGTCCGAGAGAGAATTTGTTTCCTAAGTTTTTTTGTGAACGGAACTATTCCATCCATTATACTGTGACATATTTCTGCAATAAAACGGCACCATCGAGCCTATCTTGGAATAAACCAAGGAAAATAACGGCTTCTACTATAAAGTGCTCTTTTTCAGGAAATTCACGCGGTAGTTTACAAAGTTAGAATATTGTAATAAAACTGAATATGTACAAGTAATACACACTTTTCTCTTCCGCGGCCATCTGCATGACCGGGGATGAACGCTTATTGTTTTCAATTTTCTTTTTTTTTTGGTTGGAGGATTTTGAATAAGATGGGTGAGCATTTTCACAATTCATTAAGAGCAGCCCTCCGCCCGTCCACCATGGACAGGGCCATCGTTGTCCCGAGGGTCAGTGTCATCGTCCCTACGGTAAATGAGGCAAAAAACCTACCGCATGTCCTGCCACGCATACCCGCCTGGATAGACGAGGTCATCCTTGTAGACGGAAACTCTACCGATGGCACCGTCGCCGTTGCGCGCGAACTTATGCCCGATATCGTCGTAATAGAGCAGCCGCGCCTTGGAAAAGGGGTGGCGCTTGCTGCTGGTTTCGCCGCGGCCCGCGGAGACATCCTCATCACCCTTGACGCGGATGGTTCCGCTGACCCCGAAGAGATGACTGGTTTTGTGGGTGCATTGCTTGCAGGCGCCGATTTCGTAAAGGGTTCGCGGTTTCTCCAAGGCGGCGATACGCGTGACATGGAATGGTACCGACGTCTTGGAAACTGGGGCCTGCTGCAATTGGTGCGTCTGCGCTTCGGCGGTCGCTACAGCGATCTTTGCTACGGTTACAACGCCTTCTGGCGTGACGTTTTACCCCATTTGCGGGTCGAGTCCGCGACCGGTTTCGAGATCGAAACGCAAATGAATATCCGCGCGCTACAAGCAGGCCTCGCCATAGCGGAGCTTCCGAGCCGGGAATATGCGCGGATTCACGGCGTCAGCAATCTACGCACGATCCCCGATGGCTGGCGCGTCCTGAAGACAATTGCTCGGCTGGGCCTCAGTCAACGCAGTCGCGCCGGTGCCATGGTCAGAAACCGTACGCAGCGGGCAGGTTGAGGCCTGCCATGTCTTCGATTGCGGTTGTGATCTGCGCTTACTGCGATGAGCGCCGCCTACAACTGGGCGACGCTATTAACTCGGTATTGAAACAAGCCCGCAAACCTGATCGGCTCGTCGTCGTCATCGACCACAACGACGACCTGCTGCGGGACATGCGGACCTCTTACCCAGGTGTCGAGGTGATCGCCAATGACGGGGCGCGAGGCCTCTCGGGTGCGCGAAACACCGGCGTGCGTGCCGCCGCGCCCTGCGATATCGTTGCGTTTCTTGACGACGACGCTGTCGCCGAAGCCGACTGGCTGCAACGGCTCGCGCTGCACTTTGTGGATCCAAACATTATCGGCGTCGGTGGCAAGGTGCTGCCACTTTGGCCAGATCAGCGACCGCGCTGGTTTCCAGAAGAATTCCAGTGGGTGGTCGGCTGCAGTTACAAGGGCCTGCCGAACAGGCTGAGCCCGGTTCGCAATCCGATTGGCTGCAACATGTCGTTCCGACGGACCGTCTTCGATGCCGTGGGCGGCTTTCGCGAGGGTCTCGGTCGCAGCGGCCAGGATGCCGCAGGGTGCGAGGAAACAGAGCTTTGCATTCGCGCCCGCCGGCACTTCCCGGCAGCAGTCATTCTCTACGATCCGCTAGCCGTGGTTCATCACCACGTTACCAGAGAACGGACGCGGTGGGCCTACTTCCGCAGGCGATGCCAGGCTGAGGGACGCTCGAAAAGTGCTGTGGTCGAAACCGCAGGGGCGGGCGACAAGCTTGGTGCCGAGCGTGCCTATGTTACCCGCACCTTGCCGGCTGGCGTCTTTCGCGGCTTGATGGATATGGTGACGCGACTTGACCCTTCGGGGCCGATGCGTGCGTTCACAATCGTCGCGGGGCTTATGTTTACGACGGCAGCCTATCTTGCCGCAAAATTCTCCAGACGCTCAAGTCCTTTCCGCCCAATTAAGATCGTAGACATAGACCATACCAAGCCACTTCCGGCGATCGACCTTACCAGGCCGAGCGGCGATGTGCCCTATGGCGGCGTTTTCTGTTTGATCCGCTCTGGCGCGCAGCCGCTCGCACTCGTCGAGTTGCAGCATTCTGGCCCCATGATTGCGCCTGCAGACTTGCTCGCGGAGATCGGCTCCGTGCGGTCCTTGCCTTCAGTTAACTCCAACCGTGCGCCTGCGGGTGAAAGAGTGGCGGTGGTGATTGCAACGCGTGATCGCGCAGAGAGCCTGGATCGCTGCCTCGCGTCGCTGTTTGATCAGACCCGCGCCCCCGATGAGGTGCACGTTGTAGACAACGCTCCGGCCTCGAAGGCGACATTGGATCTGATTTCGGCACATTACCGCGGACGGGTGCACTATGTGCTCGAGCCAACCCCGGGGCTCGGACGGGCACACAATACTGGCCTGCGCTACGTGTCCAGCGACATCGTTCTCTTTACCGATGATGACGTCGTGCTCGACCGACATTGGGTCGAAGCGATGGCGGCGCCCATGGAGGAGGATAAGGCTGTCGGTTGCGTGACCGGTTTGATCCTGCCAGCCGAACTCGAAACTCGGGCGCAGGTCTGGACGGAGCGGCATGGCGGCTTCGGGAAGGGGCTGCAACGTCGAGTTTACGATTTGGAGGCGAACCGTCCCAAAAGCATGCTCTTTCCCTTCACCGCTGGTCAATTCGGTTCAGGTGCCAACATGGCGTTCCGGGCAAGTGCGTTGCGCCGGCTTGGCGGCTTCGATGCAGCACTCGGTGCTGGAACGCTGGCGCGTGGCGGCGATGACCTTGCTGCCTTCTTCGCCATCGTTAGCGGCGGCTTTAGACTGGTCTACCAGCCTCAGGGCATTATCTGGCACTACCACCGCCGCGGCGAAGACGGCATGCGTCGGCAAGCCTTTTGTTATGGCATGGGGCTTGGCGCCTACCTGACGAAGATCGTTGTCGACGAACCACGTCGGGCTATTCGGCTCGCTGCGGCATTTCCAGCAGGCATCTTACACATGGCCGGGCCGACATCGCAGAAAACCGCGCGGCTACCAAGCGACTACCCGCTACGACTCGTCTGGATGGAGCGCCTTGGCATCCTTGCAGGTGTACCAGGCTATTTGCGCAGCCTAGCAAAACGTCGGCGCGACGATCGACCGCGTAATGGCGTTGACGAAAGACGACCGGCAGAAAGAGAGGTTTGACATGCAAGCTATCCCGATCCTGGTCTATCACAGCGTCGGCCGCACTTGCGGCCCGGCCTATCGACGCTGGCTGGTGACCGAGCGGGAGTTGGACGCACATCTCCAGGCCCTGACGCAGCGCGGCTACCGCTCAATGACGGTTCGCGACCTTGCGCTATTGCGTTGCAGCGGACAACCGATCCCTCCGCGCACCTGCGTCATTACCTTCGACGATGGACTTCGCGACTTTGCCGAAGCCGCAATGCCAGTTCTGGTCGACCGGAAGTTTGCCGCCACACTCTATGTCGCCACCGGTTTCGTGGGGGCGACCGCCCGATGGCTTGCGGATCTCGATGAAGGCAATCGCCCAATGCTCAACTGGTCCGCGCTGCGTGACCTGCACGACGCTGGGATCGAGATCGGCGCGCACTCTGTAACTCATCCCGAACTTGACACACTGTCCTTTGCAAAGGCTACCAGCGAGCTTCGCGATAGCAAAAAGGCCCTGGAAGACGGGTTGGGCGCGGCAGTCACCACATTCGCATACCCTCATGGCTACGCGTCCCGCGCAACGCGCAGGATTGCAAAAGATGCTGGATACCTCGCCGCCTGCCGTGTTCGTCACGCGCTCAGCGACGAGACGGAAAATCTCTTCGCTCTTTCTCGCATTGTTGTCACCAGTGAAGTAACGCCAGACGCGCTCTTGGATATGATCGAGACGCCGCAGCTTCCCGTCGCACCACCAGCCGATCGGCTGATTGCCACCGGTTGGCGCGCAGCAAGACGCCTGCGCGCCTTGCACCGCTCGGTGTTTCCAAGGCGCCAAGTGGCCGGAGCAGAAAGTGGGGCGTGATGAGTTCCTCGGGCTGGATCGGACTTGTCGCTGTCGGTGTCCTGTGGGCCGGGTCGGCGTCTGCCGCCGCGCCGGAAACCTCAGCGATCGACCCTCTATCCCAACACGATCGGTCTGAAGGAGGGCAACAGGTTGTCTTCCAGCCCAACCTAGGCCGGGCATTGGCGCAACTGGCTGACCTCTACATTGCACGCAAGGTCGATGCCACGACCGTGGATCGTCTGCTCGGCGAGTATGAAGGTATGCTGCGCAATGCCGGGCCGGATGCGATTGTCGCGGTATCGCAGCCGAGAGGCTCGGGTGAGGTTGTCAACGAAGCGCCCGATGGCACCCGCGTGCTTACTCTCTACGAACGTGCGGCAGCCTACGGCTATCGGGGCGCGCTGTTTGGTCTCGGTGATCTCTACAGTCGTGGCGAACTCGTCCCTCGCAATCCCGAAAAGGCATTTGCCGCTTATGCCGAGGCGGCAAATCAGGGGATCCCCGCGGCGCAGTTGCGGATGGCGGAACTGATGATCCGGGGTGAGGGCACGAAACGCGATGTGACGGCAGGCGAGGCGAGCCTGCGCGTGCTCGGTCAATCCGAAAATCCCAGCGTGCTGGAGCTAGTAGCTGAGCTTTGCCTTTCCGGACGCATACCGGAACAGACCGATATGGCGGTTTCGGCGCTGCGCAAGGCGGCAGATATGGGTTCCGCAAGGGCGCACTTCAGGCTCGGCGAACTCTACTACGCCGGAACAGTCCTGGTTTCGGACTATTCCGCCGCGCTTGTTCATTACCGTCTGGCTGCGGGACACGGAAATGTGGATGCAAAAGTTCGGATTGCCGAAATGCAGGCGCGCGGTCAAGGCATGGCCCGCGACGTGACGAAGGCGGTGCGCGAATTGCAGGTTCTGGCCGATCTCGGCGCACCGATTGCCGACCTCTCCCTTGGAAGTCTCTATCTGAAAGGCGATGTCGTGCTGGCCGACCCGGTTCGTGCGGCAAAATACTTCCGTCAGGCCGCCGCCCGTGGCAGCGGGACGGCGCTGATGCAGCTTGGAGACCTCTATGCGGATGAGGGGGCGGTGACTGGCGACTATGGTCCAGCCGTTCAAAGCTATCAACAGGCCGCAGCGAACGGCAATCCAGGCGCGAGAGTACGGCTTGCGGAAATGAAGGCGCGAGGGCGCGGAATGCCGAGGGATCTTGCCGCGGCGACGACGGAACTGATGACGCTTGCAAGTGCAGGGGAGGCCGGTGCCTCTTTGGCGCTTGGCGATCTCTATGGCGAAGGGCGCGCGTTAGCCATCGAGCCCGCCAAAGCTCTGATCTACTATCGACAGGCCGCCGCTCAGGGCAGTGTCACGGCGTTGCTCCGGCTCGGGGAATTCCATTCGCAAGGCGAGTTATCCCGACCCGAGTACGGACGTGCGTTGGAATACTATCGTGCCGCAATCGCTAGGGGCAGCGTCAGTGCAAAGGTCCGGTTGGCAGAAATGACGGCCATGGGCCGAGGCGTGCCGCAGGATGTCGCCGCCGCCAAAGCCGAACTGGAAAAACTTGCAGCCCGCGGCGAGGGGGAGGCATCCCTTCTCTTGGGTGATTTCTACGCCCGTGGGGATGTCATGCCAGCCGATCCTGCCCAAGCCTGGCTCCACTATCGGCGTGCTGTCGATCAGGGAAGCGTCGCTGCGCTGGCACGGCTTGGCGATCTCTACGCCGGCAACGGTAGGGCTAAGCCAGACTATACCCTCGCGCAGGACTACTATCGGCGCGCCGTCAGCAGAGGAAGCGTGAGCGCCCAGGTGCGGCTCGCAGAAATGGAGGCTCGCGGGCAGGGGCTCGTTCGCAACGTATCGACGGCGACGCGAATTTTGACGTCGCTTGCCGAACGGAGTGAACCGGCTGCCGCCCTTAGCTTGGGTGATCTCTATTACTCCGGGGAAGTCACCCGGGCGGATCCGGCACGCGCAATCGGATATTACCAGCACGCTGCCGCGCTTGGAAGCATAACGGCCTTGCTTCGACTGGGCGATCTCTACCTCACCCAGGGCGCACTAACGGGCGACTATAGGGCCGCAAGAGTAAGCTATGAGCAGGCAGCGGCGAGGGGAAACGTCGGTGCGAAGGTGCGGCTCGCGGAAATGAAGGCGAGAGGACGCGGCACAACGCAGGACGTTGCAGCCGCGAAGGCAGAGTTGGATTCTCTCGCGTCGGCCGGGGACGCGGGCGCTTCGCTATCGCTCGGCAATCTGTACAGTGACGGACAGGCTCTGGCAGCCGAGCCAGCTCAGGCCCTCCTCTACTATCAGCAGGCAGTTGCACAGGGCAGTGTCACGGCGCTTCTTCGCCTTGGCGACCTTTATTCCGACGGTGAACGGACCGCCGCCGATTACGCGCGCGCCATCGAGTTCTATCGCAAGGCCGCAGATGCAGGAAACGTCAACGCAAAGATACGGGTGGCGGAGATGAAGTCGCGGGGGCGCGGCATCAACCAGGACATCGCCGCCGCGAAAGCCGGACTCGAGCAGCTCGCAGCAGCGGGCGAGGCAGATGCCTCACTGGCTCTCGGCGACCTCTATGGTAAGGGCGAAGTTGTCGCGTTCGATCCTGAGAAAGCTCTCAGCCAGTATCGGCGGGCTGCCGATGGGGGCAGCGTGACCGCCTTATTGCGGCTCGGCGACTTTTATTCACAAGGCCAACCGACGATGCTCGACTACGGGCTTGCGCAGGACTTTTACCGTCAAGCGGTCGGCCGGGGGAATGTGAGCGCCAAGATCCGGCTCGCCGAAATGCAAGCACGCGGGCAAGGTATTGCGCGGGACGTATCCGCCGCGACCCGGGAACTGACCGAGCTCGCGCAACGGGGTGAGACGGCTGCCGCGCTGGCGTTGGGCGACCTCTATGGCAGGGGAGAAGCCGTACCGGTCAATCCGACGCAGGGTTTGCAATATTATCGCCAGGCGGCCACGCAAGGCAGCATGACTGCGTATTTGCGGCTTGGCGACCTCTATTCCGCCGGCACCACATCGGCGACGGATTACGCGGCAGCGCTAGACCACTACCGCCGCGCTGCTGAACGAGGGAATTTGGTGGCGAAGGTTCGGCTCGCCGAAATGAAGGCGCGCGGCCAGGGTATGGCGCCGGATGTCGCGTCGGCGACAAGCGAATTGACCGCCCTGGCAAAAGGAGGAGAAAAAGCCGCAGCGATTGCGCTTGGCGAACTCTACAGCAATGGACAGGTCGTGCCTGCCGACCCAACCCTTGCTGCCGGCTATTATCGCCGCGCCGGAGAGCTTGGTAGCGTTGAGGCAAGGGTGCGGCTTGCGGAGATGGAGGCAAGAGGGCTGGGCGTCCAGCAAGACGTGACGGCTGCCACCGCCGATCTGGCGGCGCTTGCCAAGGGAGGGGAGGCCAGCGCGTCCCTCGCCCTTGGTGATCTCTATGCCGAAGGAAAGGTCGTACCCCAAGATCCATCAGCCGCCGTCAACTACTATAGGCAGGCGATCTCGCAGGGAAGCGCCACCGCACATCTTCGCTTGGCCAATCTTTACTCTGCTGGCGGTCTTTTGGCGACGAACTACGCCGGAGCATTCGACCAATATCGCCAGGCGGCAGAGCGCGGCAGCAACGAGGCAAAGATCCGGATGGCTGAAATGACGGCGCGGGGCCAGGGGACTGCCCGCGACGTAGCAATGGCAACGCGTGAATTGATTGCGCTCGCCGACAGGGGAGAGACCGCCGCTGCGATCTCGCTCGGGGACCTTTATGGCGCGGGAGACGTGGTCCCAGCCGATCCGGTGAGAGCGCTGCATTACTACCGGCAGGCCGCCCAGAACGGCAGCATTACCGCGTTGCTGAGACTGGGGAGCTATTACTCCGAAAGCGGGTCGCCAGTGGCGGACTTTGCTCTGGCGCAAAACTATTATCGGCAGGCTGCCGGTCGGGGGAACACAGAGGCCGCAGTCCGGCTCGCCGAAATGAAGGCTCGGGGACAGGGCATGGCGCGGGATGTGGCATCGGCCACACAAGAATTGGCTGCCCTGGCCGAAAAGGGAGAGACGGTAGCCGCGCTTTCTCTCGGTGAGCTCTATCGCCAGGGGGAGGTTGTGCAAGCCGACCCTGGGCGCACGGTCGAGTACTATAGCCAGGCGGCCGAGCGCGGCAGCGTGACGGCGATGATACGTCTCGGCGAGTTTTACTCCAAGAGCCAGACGGCCATGACTGACTACGCTCGCGCGCAAAACTTCTACCGTCAGGCGGCAAGCCAGGGTAGCGTTGAGGCGAAGGTCCGGCTTGCGGAAATGAAAGCCCGGGGCCTTGGCGTTCCGCAGGACCTCGCGGCGGCCCAGGCCGAGCTTAAAAGCCTTGCTGCATCCGGCAGACAGGAGGCTTCACTGGCATTGGGTGATCTTTATGGTGACGGAAAAGTTGTGCCGGCTGATCCCGCGCAAGCAGTGCAATATTTCCGGCAAGCCGCGTCGCAAGGCAGCACAACGGCGAATGTTCGATTGGGCGACCTCTATTACGCGGGCAAGGGGGTGAGGACGGACTTTGCGGCCGCCTTCGATCACTATCGCCGCGCGGCAGAGCGGGGCAATTTGGAGGCCAAGGTTCGGCTTGCGGAAATGCGGGCGCAGGGCAAGGGCATCCCCCAGGACCTCTCCGCTGCCAAGACCGAGCTGGAAAACCTTGCCGCGCGCGGCGGGGCCGAGGCATCGCTTGCCGTCGGCGATCTTTATAGCAAGGGCGAGGCGGTGCCGGCCGATCGCGCCCGCGCGGCGGACTATTATCGACAGGCCGCCGCGCAAGGCAATGTCGCCGCATTGCTGCGGCTTGGGGATTTCTATTCGCAAAGCGAGGCAGCCACGACCGACTTTCCGCTGGCCCAAAGCTACTACCGTCGGGCGGCAGAACAGGGCAACGTCGAGGCGAAGATACGGCTTGCAGAGATGCAGGCCCGAGGCCAAGGTGGAGAGCAGAACCTGGAGGCCGCCAGTGCCGAATTGGCGGCGCTTGCCGACAGAGGCGAAGCCAGCGCTGCACTCGCCCTTGGCGATCTCTATGGACGTGCAGGCGTGATGCCCAATGATCCGATCCGGGCCGCCCACTACTACGAACAAGCCGCAAAACAAGGGAGTTTGACGGCGCTGCTGCGGCTCGGCGACGTTTATCGAGGTCGCGAACCAGGCAAGGCCTTCGCCGCCTTTAGCGCAGCGGCCAAGCAGGGTAGTCTAGACGGCAGCCTGCGTGTTGCGGAGCTGACGATCCGTGGTGAAGGAACGTTACGCGATGTCCCGCAAGGCGTTGCGACGATGCGTAAGCTCGCCGAAAGTGACAATCCGAACGTACTGGAAGCGCTGGCCGACCTCTGCTTGTCCGGTCGCGTGCCGATGCAGCCGGAACTCGGCATCACAACCTTGGAGCGCGCTGCGCGCCTCGGCTCGGTGCCGGCGCATGTACGGCTCGGCGATCTCTACGCCGCCGGGAATGCCGTGTCGGTCAACTATGCTCTCGCGCTAGAGCACTATCGCCAGGCGGCCGATCAAGGCAGCCTGGAGGCGAAGGTGCGGCTCGCTGAAATGAAGGCACTCGGCCGGGGCATGGCTCCCGACGCGGGAAGCGCCACCGGCGAACTGGCGATGCTTGCCGCCCAAGGTGAAGCGGGCGCGGCCTACTCTTTGGGCGACCTTTACGCCAAGGGCCAAACGGTGCCAGCTGATCCGCTGCGGGCTCGGCAATATTACCAGCAAGCCGCAGATCAAGGCAGCGTGAGGGCCATGTTGAGGCTTGGTGACGGCTATCGGTCGGACGATCCAGGTAAGGCGTTTGCGGTCTATAGCACAGCAGCAGATCAAGGTAACCTGGAAGGCCAGCTACGTGTCGCCGAACTGACAATCAGGGGCGAGGGGACACAGCCAGATGTGAATGCCGGCATGGCGGAGCTTCGTGCACTCGGAGCAAGCGAGAGCCCGGATCTCCTGGTCACACTCGCCGAACTTTACCTCTCCGGACGTATCCCTTTGCAGCCAGCGCCTGCCGTCTCGGCGCTTGAGAAGGCGGCGCATTTGGGATCCGTCCGGGCGCATGTACGGCTGGGCGACCTCTATTCCGAGGGAGATGATGTAAAGGCGGACTACAGCGCTGCGCTTGAGCACTATCGCCAGGCAGCCGAGCAGGGCGATGTGGACGCCAAAATACGCCTTGCCGAGATGGAAGCACGCGGCCAGGGCATAAAGAAGGACGTCGCTTCGGCGGTCAATGTGCTTTCATCGCTGGCGGCCGAGGGCTCAGCTTCCGCCCTGCTCTCCCTCGGTGACATTTACGGCGGGGGGCAAGTTACTGCGCAAGATCCGAAGCTGGCTGTGAAACATTATAAGGCCGCAGCGGAGCAGGGTAGCGTTTCAGCGATGCTCAGACTCGGTGATGCCTACAACAACGGACGTCTTGTCCCGCGTAATACGAAGGAGGCCGAAAGGTACTACCAGATGGCCTTCGAAACGAGGAACCCGGGTGCCAATGTGGCGCTCGGCCGCTTCAAGGCGTTGACAAAGACACGCAAGAATGCAGCTGCGGGCATGGCCTTGCTCCAACGCTCCGCAGACGAGAAAGTGGTCGGAGCATCATCGGTTGTCGCTGAGGCCCTATTTTACGGTCAAGGCGCCACGCGCAGCAGCAAGAAGGCTCTCGCCGTCCTGCAGAAAGCTGCCAAGGAGGGCGATCGGATTGCGGCAATCGAATTGATCGAAGCCTATCGTGATGGCAAGCGCGATGGCCGCACACAACTCGTAAAAAGGGACAACGCGAAAGCGAAGTCGGTCTTGCTCGCGTCGGCCGACCTGCTCTCAGGCCCCGAAAAGAGCATTCAAACCTTTCTGTTGGATGCCTCGACGGCAAAAGCCAGCGCGTTTGCGGCGCTCAGCAACAGGTTTAAGTCCCTGACACAACCGGAACGCCAAAGGGTCGTGCGTGATTTGGCAAGGACCAACCCTCGACTGTTTGCCTACCTGATAGAAGCACAATTGCGCCAAAACGGTGTGCGCGTCGGGCCGGTTGACGGACGGCTTAACGCGGCCGCCCAAAGGGCAATGGCCCGGCAATGCCGCACGCTTCTTCCGGGGCGCCAATGCAATCAAGGTCTCTCGACGCCGCGGGTCGTTGAGACGCTTGCCCAGATGTTCTGAAGCAGTCTCGCGATCGGGGGAAGCCCGTCTTCCCGTGCGACCCTGATCGCCACTGCCTGTATAGGCCGGCTGCGGCTGCCAACGCCTTTCTAGGGGCCCTGAAACTGAAGATTTTCCTTGAGCAGGATCTCGATGCGAATCCTCTCCTGCGAAGCCAGCAGCTCGCGATGATCTGCGCGGGCGCGCATGATGCGCAGTGCGCTTCTGACCGCATGGCCGGGGTCCTGGGCGATCAGGGCATCAATGCGTTCGTCCATCAACGCCCGCTCGCTGAACGGCGTGCGCTCGTGAGCAACGACGGTGAGCTGACGCGAGCCCTGCGCATTCCAGACCGCCGTTAACGGCGCTCGCGCCTCGGAACTCAGCACATAGACGGCAAGCGTATCGGGGTTGTGTTGCAACGTCCTGTTGATGATCAATTCGGCGCGTTTCTCGTCGGCATAGGTTTCGAGCGAAGGCAGACACTGGAGATGCGGAAACTGCGCATTGATGATGCTGTCGAAGCCGAGACGGCGCTGGATGCTGTCGAGTGCCATCATGGTCTCCGCCACGACCATGATCTTGCCGGGCTGGTTGCCGATGAAGCGGCCTGCGATCTTGCCGGCCGTGGCGCCGGCCGCGAAGTTGTCGATACCGACATAGTCGGCCCTTTCCAGCCGTTCCTGGCCTGACAGGAACTGCACGACCCTCACGTCTCGTTCCACGAGCCGCACCAGCGCATCGCGAACCTGTGGCGATTCCGGTGCCATCACCGCGACGCCATCGACAGTCTCGTGATCGATGAGGCTCAGATACTTGGCGACGTGGTGCGGGTCTGCCATCGGGATCTGCACGGCCTCGACCTCGGTGGAATCGGCGCGCAGCGCGTCGCGTGCCTCGGTGACGCGCCCAATCAGTTCGCTCAGATACTGGTCGCCGGAGACGGGAAGGACGAAGCGAAACCGGTAGGTCTTGTTGCGCGCAAGTGCTACCGCCGCCGGGTTCCTGACGAAGCCGATGCGCTCGATGGCGTCGTTGACCTTGCGGAAAGCCTTCTTGCTGACATTCGGCCGGTCGTTCAGCACGCGGTCGACGGTGGCCAGGCTCACGCCGGCTGCCTCTGCCAGATCTTTCGCGGTAGGGCGCATGCAATCGCTTCTCTTTGCTCTCGATCCTTCAGGGCGATTCCTCCAACAAAAGCAATTGAAAAGCAAGAATTGATGTGCGCACCTCAAAATTTGCTTGCATTGAGGTGCGCACCTCAATAAAAATAGTGCTGTGGCCGGCAGAGGAGTGCGTGAGGCCACGGAGCGATGCGAGGGAGGCCTGCCCACGAAGAAACGTCGCTTTGCGCCCGCTATTCGCCACAGGCGTTTTCAGCTTCCGATGGAGGTCGGGAGGAAGGGGAGGAGGCCCCAGCTATGGAACTTCGTCATTTCAAATCATTGGCCGCATCGGGTGCCCTGCTGGCGGCAAGTGTCGCAAACACCGGCCACGCAAGTGCAGCCGAGCTGACGCTCTGCTGGGCGGCATGGGATCCGGCAAATGCCCTGGTCGAACTCAGCAAAGATTTCGAGGTCAAGAGCGGCATCAAGATGAAATATGAGTTCGTGCCATGGCCGAACTTCGCCGACCGCATGCTGAACGAGCTGAACTCCGGCGGCAAGCTGTGCGACCTGATGATCGGCGACAGCCAGTGGATCGGCGGTGCGGCTGAAAACGGCCAGTACGTCAAGCTCAACGATTTCTTCGACAAGGAAGGGATCAAGATGAGCGACTTCATCCCCGCAACCGTCGTCGGCTATGCCGAGTGGCCGAAGAACTCACCAAACTACTGGGCGCTGCCGGCATTCGGCGACGTCGTCGGCTGGAGCTACCGCAAGGACTGGTTCGCCCGCCCCGAATTGCAGGCGGAATTCAAGCGCAAGTACGGCCGCGACCTTGCCGTGCCGAAGACCTTTGCCGAACTCAAGGACATCGCCGAATTCTTCCAGAAACGGGAGATCGACGGGAAGACGGTCTACGGCGCTGCGATCTACACCGAGCGCGGATCCGAAGGCATCACCATGGGTGCGATGGACGTGCTCTACAGCTTCGGCTTCGAGTATCAAAACCCCGACAAGCCCTACGAGCTCGAGGGGTACGTGAATTCCGCCAAGGCGGTGAAGGGGCTGGAATTCTATAAGGCGCTCTACGACTGCTGCACGCCGCCTGGGCATTCCGACGCCTACATGTCCGAGGACATCGACGCCTACAAGTCAGGCCAGGTTGCCCTTCACATGAACTTCGCCTTTACCTGGCCCGGCATCAATGCCGATGCCAATGTGGGCGGCGACAAGTCGGGCTATTTCCCGAACCCGGCCGGTCCCGATGGCGTTGCCTTCGCGCAGCTCGGCGGCCAGGGCATCTCCGTAGTCTCAGCGTCCGAGAAGCAGGACGATGCCCTCGCCTACATCAAGTGGTTCGCCCAGCCGGAAATCCAACAGAAGTGGTGGCAGATGGGCGGCTATTCGGCGCTGCGCAAAGTCGTCGAAGATCCTGGCTTTGCAACCAGTCAGCCCTATGCCCAGACCTTCCTCGACTCCATGGCGATCGTGAAGGACTTCTGGGCTGAGCCATCCTACGCCTCGCTGCTTCAGGCGACGCAGAAGCGCTTCCACGACTATGTGGTCGCCGGCCAGGGTTCTGCGCAGGATGCACTCGACGGTCTCGTCAAGGACTGGACGCAGATCTTCGACGACGAAGGCAAGTACTGACCGCCATCAGGCCATGGCTGTGCACCTCCCAGCGCGCCATGGCGCGACACGGAGCCGGGGATTTTCCCCGGTTCTGTCGCCGCCTTCTGCGTGGTTCCTTCGATCGTGGTCGATTGAAGGACGAAAACATGCAGTAATTCAAAGTGCTGCAGCGGCCTTTGCGCCTCGATTGAGACGCGCGGCGCGGCAGTCAAATGAGGGAACTACCCATGCTGAAATCAACAGTGGACCGGGTCGCGGGAGCGACACCGCATGCCCTTGCCAAACGGGTCCGAGGTCTCTCGGATCGGTCGCTGGCCTGGCTGTTCGTTGCCCCGTCCATCGTCCTGCTTCTCGCGGTCAATATCTTTCCGCTGATCTGGACGGTCCGACTGAGCTTTACGAATTTTCGCGTCAACAGGCCGAATGCCGAGGTCCAGTTCATCGGGCTCAAGAACTACCTGAGCATCCTGTCCGACAAGGACATCTGGCTGACCATGCAGGCGACGGCCCATTTCCTGATCTGGACGATCGTCCTTCAGGTGCTCATCGGCTTTTCCCTTGCCTACCTGATCAACAAGAAGTTCCGCGGCAACGATCTGTGGACCACGATCATCGTTCTGCCGATGATGCTGAGCCCGGCGGTGGTCGGCAACTTCTGGACCTTCCTCTACCAGCCACAGATCGGTCTCTTCAACTACGCAGTCGGTTTCCTGACAGGGGCTGATCCCTCGAGTTTCTCGATGATCGGCGATGTGTCGCTTGCCCCTTGGGCAATCATCATCGTCGACACCTGGATGTGGACGCCCTTCGTGATGCTGATCTGCCTTGCGGGCCTTCGCTCCATTCCGAGCAGCATCTATGAGGCCGCCGAATGCGACCGCGCCAGCAAATGGCGGCAATTCTGGACGATCACCATTCCGCTCGTACTGCCGTTCCTGATGCTCGCCGTGCTCTTTCGCGGCATCGAGAACTTCAAGATGTTCGATCTCGTCGTGCAGCTGACGGGCGGCGGACCGGGATCGATCACCGAACTCACCTCGATCAACCTGAAGCGTGAAGCTTTCGAGAAGTGGCGCACCGGCTACGCATCCGCCTACGCCGTCATCCTCTTCGTCACCGTCTTCGGCCTGGCGTCGATCTACGTCAAAGCCCTGAACAAGGTCAAACAACGATGAGCTATTCCGTTACCGAGCCGTCGCAACGGCAAAAGTGGTTCGCCGGGATCCTGGTCGTTGGCTACGCGCTGATCACGATCCTACCGCTTGTCTGGATCATCGCGACGAGCTTCAAGTCGCCGGCCGACGCGATCGCCTATCCGCCCAAGACCTTCTTTACGCCGACGGTGGAAGGCTATGTCAACGTCTTCACGACGCGCACCCGGCTCACCGAGGAGCAGTTGAAGGCGGTCGGCGAGCCGCAGACATGGTATGACCGGCTGGTTCGCAAGGATGGCCTCGTCATCTCCGGTCCGTCGCGCTTTGCCGAGCGCTTCACCAATTCGGTGATCATCGGCTTCGGCTCGACCGTGCTCTGCATCGTGCTCGGCACGGCCGCCGCCTACGCCTTCTCGCGCTTCAAGGTACCGCTGAAGGATGATCTGCTGTTCTTCATTCTATCGACGCGCATGATGCCGCCGATCGCCGTCGCCATCCCGATCTTCCTGATGTTCCGGTCATTGGGCTTGAACGACACCCATGCGGGCATGATCCTGCTCTACACGGCGGTCAACCTGTCGCTGTCGGTCTGGCTGCTGAAGGGCTTCATCGACGAGATACCTGTCGAGTATGAGGAGGCGGCGCTCATCGATGGCTACACCCGGTTCCAGGCTTTCTACAAGGTGGTGTTGCCGCAGGCGGCGACGGGCATCGCCTCAACCGCGATCTTCTGCCTGATCTTTGCCTGGAACGAATACGCCTTCGCGGTGCTTTTGACCTCGGGCAACGCCCAGACGGCGCCTCCCTTCATTCCAACCATCATCGGCGTCAGCGGTCAGGACTGGCCGGCTGTTGCCGCCGGGGCGACCTTGTTCCTGGTGCCGGTCATGGTCTTCACCATTCTTCTGCGCAAACACCTGTTGCGCGGCATCACTTTCGGAGCCGTACGCAAATGACTAGATTTTTCAATGGATTGCTGCACTTGCGTCGCGGTGCCTGGGAAATGCTGGCATCGGCCCTGATCGCAGCGGGCGTCTTCATGCTCATGCAGCCCTTCGCTCTCGTCCTCTATTCCTGCTCCTTCGTCATAACCTTGCTGGGCACGGTGATGTTCATCATCGTCAGCCATTTTCCGGAGTAAACCGATGGCGCAGATCAGAATTCAGAATGTGCGCAAGGAGTTCGGCGCCTTCACCGCGGTGCGCTCCTCGAGCTTCACCATTGAGGATGGCGAGTTTTTCATGCTGCTCGGCCCATCCGGCTGTGGCAAGACGACGACCTTGCGCATGATGGCCGGCCTGGAACTGCCGACGAGCGGCGAGATCTTCATCGACGGTGAAGAGGTCGGGATGAAACCGGCCAGCAAGCGCGATATCGCCTTCGTCTTCCAGATGTTTGCACTCTATCCGCATATGAACGTGCGCAAGAACATCTCCTATCCGCTGGTCAGCCAGGGCTTGCGCGGCGAGGAAGTCAGGTCGCGTGTCGCCGAAGTCGCCCGCATTCTCAAGATCGAGACCATTCTCGACAAGCCCGTCGGCGGCCTTTCGGGCGGCGACCGCCAGCGCGTCGCGCTCGGGCGCGCCATCGTGCGTCGCCCCAAGGCCTTCTTCATGGACGAACCCCTCGGCGCACTCGATGCCGAGTTCCGCGAGCACATGGCCGAGGAACTGCGGGCACTGCACGACCGCATGGGTGCGACCACCGTCTATGTGACGCATGACCAGCTCGAAGCGATGCAGATGGGCGACAAGATCGTCGTCATGAACCATGGGGTCGTCGAACAGTTCGGCAAGCCGCAGCAGATCTACGACTGGCCCGCGACGAAATTCGTAGCTCAGTTCATTGGTTCTCCGCCGATGAACTTCCTGGAATTCGAGGGGATGATCGGCGTGGGCGGCGGCGCTATCGATCTCGGCGGCATAGAGGTCAAGGTGCCGACCTCGCGGGAAGGACGCGCCGGAAGGCTGACGCTTGGCGTCCGGCCGGAACATGTGAAGTTCGTCAGTGACGGCGGCTATCGGGGCCGCGTCAGCGCTGTCGAATATCTCGGGACCACCCAGATCGTGACGCTCGCAACGAGCCACGGCGACCTCAAGGCACGCATTTCATCGGGCCACCGGGTTCAGGAACGCGAGCAGATCGGCCTCGAATTTGATGCAAGAACGCTTTCGGTTTTCGATGCGGAAACCGGCAAGGTGCTGTTATCCGACGGCAATCAAGGAGTGCTGAGACATGGCTGAAGTCGTCTTGGAAAACGTGACGAAGACGTTTGCTGGTACGGTTGCTCTCGATAATGTCTCACTGACGGTTCCGGACGGTTCTTTCGTCGTGCTGCTCGGGCCGACCGGTGCTGGAAAGACGACGACACTGAGAATGGTCTCCGGCTTGGACACCCCCGATCGCGGCGAGGTCTATATCGACGGAGAACCAGTGAAAGGGCTGGCGCCTGCCGAACGCAACGTAGCCATGGTCTTTCAACAATACTCGCTCTACCCACACCTCACGGTTCGTCAGAATCTGGAGTTCCCGCTGAAATCTCCGCTGTTGAAGACGCCGAGGGAAGAGATAGACCGGAAGGTGAGGGAGGTTGCCGAGGTTCTCCAGATCGCGCACAAGCTCGATAACAAGGCAACGGCATTGTCAGGTGGAGAGATGCAGCGCGTTTCCATCGGTCGTGCCCTTGTCCGAGACCCGCAGATATTCCTCATGGACGAGCCGTTGAGTTCGCTCGACGCCAAGCTCAGGGCCGATCTTCGGATCGAGCTCAAGCGCATCCAGGCAAGGTCGGGCGCAACCCTGCTCTACGTCACCCACGATCAGATCGAGGCGATGACGATGGCGACCCATGTCGGGGTGCTGAATGAGGGCAAGCTCGTGCAGTTCGGCTCGCCGCGCGCGGTGTATGAGCAGCCGGTCAGCGTCTATGCGGCGACGCGGCTGGGACAGCCACGGATCAATGTGCTTCCGGCAGACATTTTTGCCGGCGCCCCCTTAGGCGCGGCAAGCATCGGCCTCAGACCAGAGCACATCCAGCAGGGTGCGGGGGAGGATGCTCTGGTCAAGCGCGTCGAGCACTTGGGCGACCAGACGCGTCTGCATCTGACCTTCAGGAAACACGATCTCATCACCGTCACGGACGCCCACACGCCGCTGCGGGGCGGTGAAACGATCAAGATTCAACCTCTAAAGCCGCTCTACTTCGATGCGGCAGGCATGCGTTTGGCTTAAGGAGCTCGATATGGCGCAATTCATCAATAAGCGGGAAGATGTCGTGACAGAAGCGATCGACGGTGTTCTGGCCCTGTCCGGCGGCGCGCTGACCCGCCTTGACGGCTATCCGCATATCCGGGTCGTGTTGCGCAGCGACTGGGATAAATCGAAGGTCGCGATCGTCTCAGGCGGCGGTTCCGGTCATGAACCCGCTCATGTCGGCTTCGTTGGACACGGCATGTTGACGGCTGCGGTCTGCGGCGATGTCTTCGCTTCGCCGAGCGTCGACGCGGTTCTTGCCGGCATTCTCGCCGTGACCGGTCCGGCCGGATGCCTGCTCGTCGTCAAGAATTACACCGGCGACCGGCTGAATTTCGGTCTTGCGGCAGAGCGCGCCCGCGCCTTCGGACTGAAGGTCAGCATGGTGGTCGTCGGGGACGATATCGCTCTGCCCGACCTGCCGCAGGCGCGCGGCGTTGCCGGCACCCTTTTTGTGCACAAGATCGCCGGCGCACTCGCTGAACGCGGTGCCGATCTCGACACGGTGACGGCGGCAGCCAAGAAGGTCATTGCCGGCACGCACACCATCGGCATGTCGCTGGACACCTGCCGGGTTCCGGGGTCGCCAAAGGAGGAACGGATACCTTCGGGCAAGGCGGAGCTCGGCCTCGGCATCCATGGTGAGGCCGGTGTCGAACAGATCGATTTTGCGGGCGCCCGCTCGGCGGTGGCGACCATGGCTGAGCGTCTGGCAGCCGTCATGGGCGAAGGCACGCACGTCGCGCTGATCAACAATCTGGGCGGCACCTCGGTGCTCGAAATGTCGGTGCTCGCCCACGACTTCATCAATTTGCCTCTCGGCAAAAGGATCACTCACACGATTGGTCCAGCGCCGCTGATGACATCGCTCGACATGCAAGGCTTCTCGGTCTCGGTTTTTGCAGCAGACCAGGCGGAACTTGAACTTTTGAAGGCACCGGTGGCGATCGCCGCCTGGCCGGGTGTCTCGGAGGTCCGACCGATCGCCGTCAGCGCCTTGCCGGATGGCCTGACTCCGATCACGCCGATGGCATCCGACCATGGGGCAACGCGTGCATTCCTGATCGACTGCTGCAAGGTGTTGATCGCCGCCGAGCAGGATCTCAATGCGCTCGACGCGAAGTCCGGCGATGGCGATACGGGCTCGACGCTGGCGGGAGCCGCTCGCGCCCTGATCAACGCGATCGATCGGCTGCCATTATCCGATCACACTCAGCTTTTGCGTGCGATCGGCCAGGAGCTGAGCCAGACCATGGGCGGTTCCTCCGGCGTGCTGCTTGCCATTTTCTTCGCAGCCGCCGGCGACGGAGCATCAAGCGGTCTACCGATGCGCGAGGCGCTTCGAACCGGGCTTGCGCGCATGCAGGAGATCGGCGGTGCCAAGATCGGCGACCGAACGATGATCGATGCTCTGTCTCCGGCGCTCGATGCACTCGGCGACAGCGTGGTCGCGGCAGCGGCTGCCGCACGTACGGGCGCGAACTTCACCTCCACCCTGACGCGCGCCAAGGCAGGCCGTGCGGCCTATATCAATGCAAAGCAGCTTGAAGGCCATGTCGACCCCGGTGCCGAGGCCGTCGCCCGGCTGTTCGAGCACCTGGCAGCCTAGTTTGCCGCTACCACTGGCAATACGCCGCCGAACCTAGCGTCCGGCGGCGTAGGGTACTTGCCTCCCGTCTATGTCTGATCGAAAGCCCGCCACGTCTCGCCGATGGATCGTAAGACGCCGCCAGGACATCAAGGGCATCAAGCATTCCCGATGTCCGTCAGAGGCTGCAAAGCCACAGCCGCGACTTCCGCTTCGACAGTGCGCGAAGGGACGAAGGGCAATTTCGAGCCAGGATCGACATTTCCGCAAGATCGTTGGCGGTCTAGCAGCAAAGATCGGGATATTTTCTTCTGCATATTGCCAAAGTGTTTTTCGCTGTGGTAACGTTCCCACAGAGTTCAAGTGATGGCATGTAAGACATTGCTTGAGCTTTGGGAGGAAGCTTTATGAACAACACGACGGGTCGAAGGGCGACCATTATCGACGTTGCCAAACGCGCAGGCGTTTCGAAGAGCACCGTCGCGCGTGTTCTCGGCGGCTCCGCCAACATTTCCGAGGAAGCGCGCGACCGCGTCTTGAAGGCGGTTGCTGCCACCGGTTACGAGCCCAATCAACTTGCCGTCGGAATGCGTTCGGGTCGCAGCGGCCTGCTCGGCATCGTCATTCCTGATATCACCAACCCGTTCTGGGCCGAAGTTGCCCGCGGAGCGCAGGATCGGGCGGCGAAGGATGACATTTCGCTTCTGATCTTCTCGTCCGATTGGGATGCGCACAAGGAGGCCACCCACCTGCGCGCCCTGCGCCGGGCCCGTGTTGACGGGGCGATCATCAATCCCGTTGCGGATAATTTCGACGACCTCGACCGTTTCGGCATGCCTTTCGTCTTCATCGGCTCCAGCGCCGAGCGCTTCCCCGATACGTTGAGCGTCGGCTCCGACATCGCTCAGGCGGTGCGGCTCGGCATGGATATTCTTGTCGAGCGCGGACACCCGGCGCCGGCCTTGATGCTCGGGCCGAGGTCTCGTCTCGCGCGCGCCCGCTTCCTGCGCTCGGTCCACGAGCACTGCATCGCCCGCGATGTCGATCCCGAAGTCCTGATGGTCGAAGAGTCCGACTATACGGTCGAGGGCGGTCGCAGCGCGATGGCCCGCCTGCTTGCGAAGCAGTGGAGAGGAAACCGCGCCGTGTTCGTCGCCAACGACCTGATGGCGCTTGGGGCCATGATAGCCGTTCGCGAGGCGGGGCTGAGATGCCCTGAGGACATCTCGATCCTGGGCTTCGACGGCATTCCGGCAGGGGCCTTTTCCTGGCCGGGCCTGACGACCATCGAAAAGCCCGGCCGGCAGATCGGCATTCGCGCGGTCGAATGCCTGATCGATCAGATCGCCGGTGGGTGCCAGCGTGAACGGATTTATCTGCCGTGCCGACTGGTGGAGCGCGGCTCGCTTGCCGACGTTTCAGCCTCGGCACCCGTGCGTGTTGCGGCAGGGAGGTAAGCAATGGCGGTAAGCAACGAGCTTGTGGTGAACGCAACTATGTCACGAAATGGGAACGTTCCCAGAATTCGGCGCCGGGGCCTATCGAGGGGTATGCGGCAATGGTGGCCCTATTACCTGATGATGGCGCCCGGCCTGATCTTCTTCGTGATCTTTCATTATTTTCCGATCTGGGAAGCCAAGATCGCTTTCGAGCAGCTGCGTATCATCCCGCCGAACATCTGGGTCGGTATCAAGCATTTCCAGACGCTGTTCTCGTCTCCGATCTTCTGGCAGGTGCTGGCGAACACGCTGATCCTGTCAACGATGAAGATTGTCTTCTTCTTCCCGGTCCCGATCATCACCGCGCTCTTGCTCAACGAGATCCGGGGAGGCGCCTTCCGTAAATTCATCCAGTCGGCAATCTACCTGCCGCACTTCCTCTCCTGGGTGGTCATCGCCGGCGTGTTCATCGCAGTGCTCTCGCCGAGCGACGGCGCGGTCAATGACATCATTGGTTTCTTCGGCATGCAGCCGGTCTCCTTCATGACCGATACCGGCTCGATCCGCTGGGTGCTGGTCTTCTCGGAGATTTGGCGGTCAGCCGGCTGGGATAGCTTGCTCTATCTCGCTGCCATCATCGCCATCGACCAGGAGCTCTATGACGCGGCCGAGATCGATGGGGCGAACCGCTGGCAAAAGATCCGCTACGTTACCATTCCCGGCATCGTGCCGACGATCGCGACGCTCTTCATCCTGAACGCCGGCATGTTCCTGAACGCCGACCTCAACCAGGTGATCAACTTCTCCAACGACGTCGTGCGCAGCAAGATCGATATCATCGACACCTATGTCTACCGCATCGGCCTGCAGACCGGCGAATACTCGCTGGCGACAGCGGCCGGCCTCTTCAAGGCCGTGCTCGGCATGCTGATGATCGTCGCAGCGCACCTTCTTTCCAAACGTCTTACCGGCAAGGGGGTATGGTGATGGCCGCCCACAACGTCCGCAGAACACCGCTTGAGCGGCTCGAATATGCGATCATCGTTTCGACGCTCTTGTTCCTCGTCGTCCTGACGGTCCAGCCGCTCCTCAACCTGCTCGCCATTTCGTTCTCCGACCCGGGCAAGGTCGCAGGGATGAGTGGCTTGACGGTCATCCCCAATGGGTTTTCGACCGAGGTCTGGGATCTGCTGATCAACAATTCCGCCGTTCAGCGGGGCCTCCTCAACTCGATCTTCATCACGCTCGTCAGCACGGTTCTTGGCGTCGTGCTGACGGCGCTGATGGCCTGGGCGCTTTCTCGTCCCGGTCTGCCGGGACGGCGTATCATCTTCGTCTTCGTGCTGGTCACGATCGTCTTCGAGCCCGGCATCATCCCGGACTATTTCATCAACAAGCGCCTCGGCCTGCTCGATAGCTACTGGTCGCTGATCCTCTTCAAGGTGGTCAACGCCTGGTATCTGATCATCCTGGTGCGCTTCTTCGAGGAGGTGCCGAAGGAACTGATCGAGGCCTCCGAGCTCGACGGCGCCAATCCGTTCCAGATCTTCTGGTACGTGGCGCTGCCGCTCGCCAAATCAGCGCTCGCAACCATCGCGCTCTTCTATTTCGTCTTCCACTGGAACGAGTTCTTCCGGGCGATGATCTACCTCAACGACCAGTCGAAGTGGCCGCTGCAGGTCGTCCTGCGCCAGTTCGTGGTCGAGGGCGACAAGCTCGCCATGGTCGGGGTGGTCGAAAGCAACACTTACACGGGTGCGAGCCAAATCAACATCCGTGCGCTGAAGGCCGGCATGATCCTGCTCACCATCGCGCCGATCCTCGCGATCTACCCGCTCATCCTGAAGTTCTTCACCAAGGGCACCATGAGCGGTGCGCTGAAGGGCTGACGATGTCGAACCGAACATAAATGGCCAAAGCATATTGGGAGGAACAAACATGCTTGGAAGACTGATCCTTGGCGCAACGACCGCCGTGGCACTGATGGCGAGCGTCGCGATGCCCGCCTTCGCCGATCCAGTAACGATCCGCGTCGTCTCGAAGGACCTCACGACGAGCAATCCTGACGACGTCAAGCTCATGAAGGCCTACGAGGAGGCGCTGAAGGCGAAGGGCACCGACATCCACATTCAGGTCATCGACCTGCCGTCCTCGGGCTACGCCGACAAGCTGAGCGCCATGCTTCTGTCAGGCGATATCCCGGACCTCATCTATTTCCAGGGCGGCGACGCCAAGATGGCCGAACAGGGCGTGCTCGAAGACTGGAACAACTGGCTGCCGAAGACGACCTATCTCAAGGACGCGCTCTTTCCGCACAATGTCGAGCGACTGAAGAACTATCCCTATCTGCTCTATGTCTATCCGCCGCGCATGCCGCAGCCGGTCATTCGCACGGATTGGCTCGAGAAGTCGGGCGTTGCGGCGCCGAAGACGACAGACGATTACGTCACCCTCTTCAAGGCGATCAAGGACGGCGATCTCGACGGCAACGGCAAGGCCGACAGCTATGGCGTCACCACTGCCGACAACACCCAGGAGCTCGATGCGATCTTCAACCAGGCCTTCGGCGTCACCGGCACTTGGCTGAAGAACGATGCCGGCGAATGGATCCATGCCCGCGTCTCGGGAGCGGAAAAGGCGAAGATCGCCTTCTATGCTTCGCTTCGCGAACAGGGCCTCTATGACCCGGAGTTCATCACCACCAAGTGGGACGTGAAGGAAGACAAGTTCTATTCCGGCCGCGCCGGCGTGATCTTCGGCTCTTCCGCAGAGGTCATCGACATCTATGGCGGCAAGATGCGCCAGGCGCATCCTGACGTGACGCTGAGCCTGCTGTCTCCGCCGAAGGGGCCGGCCGGCCAGGGCCTGATGGCACTCGACGTTTCCAAGGAAGCGCGCGGCCTCGCCATCGCGACGACTTCGGAGCACAAGGAAGAGGTCGTCAAGCTGCTCGATTTCATCGCCAGCCCCGAGGGCCAAGCGATCGAACGCCTTGGGTTTGAAGGCGAGCAGTACACCAAGGACGGCGAGACCATCAAACCGACGGACAAGCTGGCCACCTGGTATGCCCGCTTCCTCGTCGCCGCCAACTGGCAGCCGCCGGTGCAATGGCTGAGCGAGGCGGCGCAGCAATCGCTGAAGACGATTTCAGCTGACTTCAAGCCGGACAATGCCTTCGTCTGGCCTGCCGAATACGCCACCGACATCGATGCGACCGAAAACGTCTACCGGGCCTGGGTGTACAAGTTCGTCTCCGGTGAAGCCAAGATGGACCAATGGGACCAGTTCGTTTCCGAATGGAACGCTGCCGGCGGCGAGAAAATGACCGAATATGCAAGGACGGTTCTCAATGACAAATGATGCTGCAGGGCTCTCCCTCAAGGGAAGGGTCCGGGCGCTTCTCTTTGGCGTCGCTTACGGCGACGCCATCGGGGCGCCGGTCGAAAAACTCTCCGCCGCAGAAATTCGCGAGCGCTATGGCCGGGTGACGTCGCTCGACACCGAGTGGCACCGGATGAAACAGAGCGAAGCGGCCCGCAACGGCCGTGTCCGCGGTGGCGGTATCGTCACCGACGACACGCTGATGACGCTCTGCGTCATGTCGATCTACGACGACGTCAAGCGTCACCTTGATGCCTGGGACATGGCTTCCGGCATGGTGCGCGAGATCGCCTGGACGCCGCGCTGGGTGCCGGAATTGCAGCGCGAGACGATGCTGATCGAGCGACTGTTCTATCCGGAAAAGTGGATCTTCCAGCGTCATCAGCTTTCCGGCTGCGACCCGCGACAGGGTGGCGTCGGCAACATGGTGAATTGCGGCGCGGCCATGTACATCGCGCCGATCGGCGTGGCGAACGCCTGCGATCCGAAGGCAGCCTATGACGAGGCGATCGCCTTTGCCTCCGGCCACCAGCAGAGCTTCGGTCTCGAGGCCGCCGGCGTGCTCGCGGCCGCAGTTGCTGCCGCGTTCGTGCCGGGAACGACGCTCGACATCGTCATCGAAGAAACGCTTGCCGTTGCCAAGGACGGTACGCGTGATGCGATCGCCGACATTGTGGGCGCCGCGCGCTCACTGAGGGGCGCGGACCATCAGACGGTCGTCGCCGAGTTCCATCGGATCATCGCCCGCTATTCGCCGATGGGCGACAATGTGCAGCATACGCCGCAGAAGGCAGGCATTGCCACGGACGCCTACCAGCCGTCGCGCCTCCACGCGATCGAGGAATTGCCGCTGGCCCTCGGCTTTGCCGTCGTCAATGACGGGGATTTCTACAAGACGATCGTCGACGGCATCAATTCCGGCCGCGACACGGATTCGATCGGCGTCATGGCTGGCGCGATCCTCGGCGCCATGCATGGCGAAAGCATCATAGACCGGGCGATGGCCTCCCAGCTCGACCGCGTCAACAAGCTCGACCTCTTCGGCTCCGCCGATGCCTTCACCGAAACGGTGACTGCCATCCAGGCGGCAGACCGCAAACGCGAAACAGCGCGGGCGCAGGCACGCGCGGGCCTCGTTGCCGTCCCCGAACTCACCCAGGTTTCCAGTCTCTAGTCTTTGAAAGTATCCGATGCTCAGCACCACAGAAATCTTCGAGCGGATCTATTCCGGTTTCATCGGCAAGGCGATCGGCGTGCGCCTCGGCGCGCCTGTCGAGCCGACCATCTGGAGCTATGAACGCATCCGGGACACCTATGGCGAGGTGACGGAATATCTGCGCGATTTCAAGAATTTCGCGGCGGATGACGACACCAACGGTCCGGTCTATTTCATCCGGGCGCTGCGCGACTACGGCCTCGGCGCGACCGCGGAAGAGGTCGGCAAGACCTGGCTGAACTATGCGGCCGAGGAACACGGCATGTATTGGTGGGGCGGCTTCGGCAATTCGACCGAGCATACCGCCTACCAGAACCTTCGGGCCGGCATCCCGGCGCCGCAGTCCGGCTCGATCGCCCAGAACGGCACCACGGTTGCCGAGCAGATCGGCGGCCAGATCTTCATCGATAGCTGGGGCTGGGTGCACCCGGCCGATCCCAAGACGGCGGCCAAGGCCTCGGCGCGCGCGGCAAGTGTCGCCCATGACGGCGAGGGATTGAATGGCGCGCGTTTCTGCGCCGCGGCGATCGCTCAGGCCTTCGTTGCAAAAAGCATCGAGGAAGTCATCGAGACGGGCCTCGCGACGATCCCAGCCGATTCCATCTACGCCAAAGTTTCTCGCGCGGTGCTTCGTTTCCACGACAGCAATCGGAACGACTGGCGCGCCTGCCGAGACATGCTGACTGCGGAATGGGGCTATGACCGCTATCCCGGCGTCTGCCACATCATTCCCAATGCCGGCGTGCTTGTCATGAGCCTGATTTATGGCCAGGGCGACCTGCCGCGCACGGTCGAGATCGCGACCATGGCCGGCTGGGATACGGACTGCAACGCCGGCAACGCCGGCGCGATCGTCGGCACCCTGCAGCAGGTGCAGCCGGGCTGGGACAAATACCGCAAGCCAATAAACGATTTCGTCGTCGCCTCGGGCGTTACCGGCACGATCAACGTCGTCGATATTCCCTCTTTTGCCCGCGAGCTGACCGTGCTGGCGCTCCGCCTGCAGGAGCGAGAAGCTCCGGCCCTCTGGGTCGAGGATTTCGAGCGTCGCGGCGTGCGCTTCGATTTCGACGCTCCAGGCGCAACCCACGGCTTTCGCACCGAGCCGTTCAACCAGATCGCCGTCAAGGCATCGGCGGAGCGCCATACGGAGAATGCGGGGGGATCGTTGGAGATCCTGCTCGACCGGCTGGAACGCGGGCAGGGTGGGCGGATCTTCTGGAAGCCCTTCTATCGCCGCTCCGACTTCGACGACGAGCGCTACCGCCCGATGTTCACGCCCCTTGCCGATGACGGCCAGACGGTGAAGTTCAAGCTCTGGCTCGACCCGTGGAATGGCGACGGCAACCTGCGCGTAGCGCCTTACGTCCGCCGCGCCATGAGCGGCACCATTCAGGAAACAGGCGCCTGGCACGTGCCATCGGCGAGCGGCTGGCAGGACTATGCGTTCACCATCCCCGATGGCAATGGCGAGGCGGTCGACGAGATCGGTATCCTGGTCGAATATTTCGGCCGCCTGAAGTTCCTCGGCCGGCTGTTCCTTGCCGACTTCTCCGTATCGGGCAAGGGACGTGCCGTCATCGACCCGGCAAGGGAAGCGCATGAATGGGGCGGCATCACTCGCTTTACCTGGAACCGCGGCCATTGGAGCCTGCAGCAGGGCCGCATCCACGCGCATACGGCGACCGATGCGGACGCCTGGACCGGCAATGCCTACCTGCGGGACGTCAGTGTCATAGCGGAGCTTCAGCCGCTCTCCGGTGCCTCGCACCTGGTGGTGGCACGCGCTCAAGGAACAAGCCGCTTCTATGCCGCCGGTTTTGAGAATGACGAGGCCGTGATCCTTCTGGAAAATCACGGCACCACGATCCTCGCCCGCAGCCCGTTCCGTATCGAATACGGCCGAAGCTACGCGGTCGATCTCACGGTCGAAGGTGGCAAGCTGACGCTTTCCGTCGATGGCGAGCGAGTGCTCCAAGCGGACGATGCGACGCTCCGCTACGGCATGGCGGGTCTACGCATGACCTCGGCCGGACGGATGTCGATCGGCCGGCTCGAGGTCGCAGAGCGCTAGTCGCGCGAAGCGAAAGGAAGGGAGGAAACATGTCCGAGATAGAGCTCAGAAGTGTCGGCAAGAGCTATGGCAGTGTCGCCGTGCTCAACGACATCTCGCTGGAGATGGGCGATGGCGAATTCGTCGTGCTCGTCGGTCCTTCGGGCTGCGGCAAGTCCACGCTGTTGCGCATGATCGCCGGGCTGGAAGATATTTCAGCCGGCGAAATCACCATAGGAGGCAAGATCGTCAACGACATGCCGGCGAAGGAGCGTGACATCGCCATGGTCTTTCAGTCCTACGCGCTCTATCCGCACATGAAGGTCGCGGAAAACATGAGCTTCGCGCTGAAACTCGCCGGCGCGCCGAAGGCGGAGATCCACAAGCGCGTGATCGAGGCCGCCGAGATCCTCGGCTTGGAAAAGTTGCTCGACCGCTTGCCGCGGGAACTCTCCGGCGGCCAGCGCCAGCGTGTTGCCATGGGCCGCGCCATCGTGCGCGACCCGCGCGCCTTCCTCTTCGACGAACCGTTGTCGAACCTCGACGCCAAGCTGCGCGTGAAGATGCGCGGCGAGATCAAGAAGCTGCACCAGCGGCTGCGCCGGACGATGGTCTACGTCACCCACGACCAGACCGAGGCCATGACCATGGCCGACAAGATTGTGGTGATGAACGGCGGAAAGATCGAGCAGGCGGGCGCGCCGCTCGAACTCTACAACGATCCCGCCAATCTCTTCGTTGCCGGCTTCATCGGTTCGCCGGAGATCAACCTCATCGAGGCGATCGCTGACGGCGAAACGGCATTGACCCGCGGCGGGGTCTCCTTGCCGCTTGGAAGACAGGTGCAGCCGGGTACGCGCGTTGTCTGCGGCATCCGCCCGCAACATATCACGCTTGGAGCAACGGGCGTGCCGGGCCGCATCAGCCTGGTCGAACCGACCGGCGAAGATCAGGAAATCGTCGTCGATATGGGCGGCGAGGATATTTCCGTCGTTGTCCACGGCGGCAAGCTGCTTTCGGCCGGCCAGGATGTGACGCTCACGATCGACGTCGACAAGGTTCTGCTCTTCGACAAGGAAACCGGGGAGCGTATTCGATGAGCGGGTTTGCCAAGCGACAGTTCGATCCCGCCGCCACGGGGCCGCTTGTCGGCACAAGGGTTCTGGATCTCTCGCGCCTTGTCGCCGGCAACATGCTATCGCTGCAGCTTGCCGATGCCGGCGCCGACGTCATCAAGATCGAGCCGCCGGCCGGCGATCCGCTTCGGGACTGGAAAGACGACGGCCACTCGCTCTACTGGAAGACCTATAGCCGCAACAAGCGCTCCGTCGTGCTCAACCTTCGGCAGGAGGCGGCCATGGCGGCGCTCTGGGCGCTGATCGAAACGGCGGACGTCTTCATCGAGAATTTTCGGCCGGGGACGCTGGAGCGCATGGGCCTCTCGCCGGAAGCGCTGCATGCCCGCAACCCCAACCTGATCATCGTGCGGATCTCTGGTTTCGGACAGACCGGCCCCTATGCGCAGTTCCCGGGCTTCGGCACGATCGTCGAAGGCATGAGCGGATTTGCCTACCGAACCGGCTTTCCCGACCGCGAACCGGTGCTGCCGCCGTTGGCGCTCGCCGACATGATCGCCGGTGTCTACGGAAGTTCGGCCACCGTGACGGCGCTGCTCGCGCGTGATCGCGGCTACGCAAAGGGGCAGGTGATCGACCTGTCGCTGCTGGAACCGATGTTCTCGGTGCTCGGACCGGAAGCCGCGATCTACCAGACGACCGGAAAGATCAAGGAGCGCGTGGGCAGCGCCTCCAACACAGCCGCGCCGCGCAACGTCTACCGGTGCCGCGACGGCAAATACGTGGCGCTGTCCGGTTCCACGCCGCAGGTCGCAAGGCGGATCTTCGAGATCATCGGCCGCGCCGACATGAACCAGGATCCGCGCTTTGCAACCAATTCGGAGCGCGTCAAGAACCGGGACCTCGTCGATGAAGCCGTTGGCGGCTGGTTTGCCGGGCACGACCACGACGAAGCGCTGAAGATCATGCGCGACGCCGGCGCGACGGTTGGACCGATTTACAATATCGCAGATGCCGTTTCCGACCCGCATTTTACCGAGCGCGAGATCATCGTCGATGTAGAGGACGCGGACTTCGGCAGCCTGCCGATGCACAACATCGTGCCACGGCTTTCGGAGACGCCGGGTGCATGGCGGCGACCGGCACCAACGCTTGGGGAACACACGGCTGAGGTCCTCACAGAAGCCGGGTTGGATGCAAGCGCAATCGACTTCATTCTGAAGGGAGAGGCGGCATGAGACTGCGGTCTCTCCTCTACGTGCCCGCCTCGTCCGAACGCTTCATCGCCAAGGCGCACGAACGTGGCGCCGACGCCATCGTCCTCGACCTCGAGGATTCCGTCGCCGAAGGCGATAAGCAGGCGGCACGCGCTGGACTTGCACAGTCGGTCCCCATGGCCGGGCAAAGCGGCGCCAAGGTGTTCGTGCGGATCAATGCCGAACCGGAAATGCAGAAGGCGGATGCCGAGGCCGCTTGCCGCGCAGGCGCCTTCGGTCTTTTCATCGCCAAGACGCAATCGCCACAGCAGGTGTGCGATCTTGGCAAACACCTGGAAACGACCGAACGCGAACTCGGGCGCGAACCGCTCATTTTCGTGACGCTGTTGGAAGATGCCGGCGCGGTGGTAGACGCAAGACCAATTGCCGCCTGTCAGCGCGTGTTGGGCCTTGTGGCCGGTGGAGAGGATATAGCCACAAGCATGGGGGCCGAACCGCTCTCCGAGGTGTTGCGTCTGCCGAAGTTGCTCGTGCATCTCGCAGCCAAGGCGGAGGGCAAGCTGTCGCTCGGCACTCTGACGACCGTTGCGGACTATCAGCAGCGCGATGCCCTTGAAGCCGCCGCCCGCGAAGCAAGCCGCCATGGCTTTGATGGCGCAACCTGCATTCATCCCTCTGCTGTGCCGATCATGAATGCGGCATTTTCACCCAGCGAAGAAAAGGTTGCCTGGGCGCGCGCCGTGCTCGACGCCGCGGCGAGTGCGGCGGCCGAAGGCAGGGGTGCCTTTCTTGTCGGCGACAGGATGGTCGATGCACCGATCATCGAGCGTGCCCGCCGCATTTTGCAGAAGATCGATTAGTCAAAGCCCGCGAAGACCCCGCATTCTTGCAAGGAGCCGCCGGCCTGGGTGTCACGCTACACGGAAAGTGGCGAAACACCCTACAGCGCCGCTCGTCTTATCAGACGCGCAAAGTTCGCTGTAGCACTTTGAATCGCTGCATGTTTTTGTCCTTTAACCGGCTACGATTAAAGGAAACATGCAGTAGCCGCCGCAACCTGAAATCACATGGCGTCCTTGCCCTTCATGGCATTCTCCATGTGGGTCTTGCATTTTGCCGTATCTTTCGCCGCCATTGCTTCCTTGGCCATGGCCAGTTCCTTCGTTGCCATGTCCTTCTTGGTGGCGTCGGTGATGGAGCCCACGTCCGTTTCCAGCTTTGTCATGCCGGCCTCATCGCAGGTCATATCGGCCTGGGCCATGGCGGCGCCGGTGAAAGAAGCGGCCATAACGGCTGCAATTAGAAGTTTGTTGAACATCGCATCTGCCTCCTGTTTTGGGTGGTATTTCGCGCCCCAAACCAGCGGGCGGAAACTACGTTCCCTTGAAGGCGATAATTGCCGTCCGCGCTTTGGCTTTCAGCGGCTCGCGCGGAACCAAAGCGGCCTCCCAGCGTTATGCGCTCGCAAGGGGAGGTGCAGGATGAAACACGCGGATATCCGAACAGTCGACAACCCCCAGGCCAGGCATATCTGGGATGTCGCCGATTATTGCCGGCGCACTGGCATTCACAAGACCGAAGAGCAGCGCCTGATCAAGGTGCTTGGCAGATACGCGACGAGTCATGAGCTTCAGATGAACATCGTGCGCGTTCAGACGCGCATACGCTGATTGCTCGATACAGGCTTTTCACGGAGTACCTCGCGCGGCTGCACGCTCTCATTCGCGACGTCGTTTCAGGCCTTCGCAGCGTTGAGGTGGCTCAGTCTACAAACTCAACGATGACGCCAGGTTTGACCATCCCCGCCAATTCTTCCGCATCCCAGTTCGTCAAGCGAACGCATCCGTGCGATCCGGACTTGTCGATCATCGATGGTTCCGGCGTGCCGTGAATTCCGTAGGTTGGCTTTGACAGGTCGATCCAGACGCTGCCGACAGGGCCGTTCGGACCGCCGGGCAGGGTCAGTTTCTTCCGGTTGTCGCCCTGCTGGAAATTGATCTTCGGATTGTAAACATAGGGAGGCGTGCGAGCGACCCCCTTGACCTTATGCGTGCCGGAAGGCGACGGGGCCTCGCGGCTGCCGATCGTGGCTGGGTAGGCGGCGATTAGCGTCCCGTCGCCTGCGAAGGCCATGACTTGGCCGGAGCGTCGGTGCACTTCGATGCGTTTGACTGTCCCCTGCCTTGGGGCTCCAGGGACCATGACGGACACGCTATTGCCGACCGAAAACATCGAGGCCGCATTGAGCGCCTTGAGGAGATCGATGTCCATGTGAAAGCGTTCGGCCAGCTTCTCGGCGACGCTTGTATATCCGAGCTGATCCATTTTCGCCTGTTCGGAGTAGTCTTTGGGTATGGTGGCGACGAGCCCTTTGGTGTCTTCCTCGGAGATGACATAGGGCTGTACCGCCGGCGTCCGGTCCGAAAGTCGTTCAATGACATCCGGGTCCAATTTGCCGTCTGCAGGCAGACCTTGCATGGTCTCGAAGGCTGCAATCGCCTTGCGGACGTTCTCGCCGTCGTAACCGTCTATTACACCAGGCGACGCACCCGCGCGATCCAGAAGAACTTGAAGCCGAACGATGGTGGGGTCGGGTTCGTCAGTTGCTCCAGTCTTCGGCTCCAACGAAGTGGGCGCGATCGAAGCGTTAGTGATCGCATCTGGCTGAAGCGGCTGGGCCAGAGCCATAGCGGCGGGAAACAGCATCAACAGTGCTGTCGACAGGGTCATGTTTTTCATGACCATTCAATCAACTGGGCGCCGGATTTGTTCCCGCCCATCGAGATACCGCAGCCGGCCGGGATCATAGCTCGGAAAGCCGACACGCCGTTGATCGCGGCAACAGCCACTTTCCACACCGTCCCGATGGCCGGCGCGGAAGCGCTCTGCCCTCAAAAGGGATCGACCTTGCAGGTCTCGCGGATCTATCTATCGGGCGGAGTTAGTTGAGCACACGCATCGGCGCGCCGCGTCGGGGAAAGGACGTCGCCTCCGAACGCGATCGCTCCAGCAACATGGCGTTTTCAAACAGGGTACCCTCGTCGCAGATGCCGCCGCGAAGCTGATCTGTCAGATACCGAACCAGGCGCCCTGCACGCAGACTGTTCGCAGGGATGTTCTGCCACAGGCAGACCCGGTCGAATGTGCGCTGGAGCATTTCAAGCTCAGTTGCATTCCATTGGCCATTGAGATCATTGACTGCCCACTGCATTGAAACCTCCCTGGCGGCCGCGGTTCCCGGCGCATCTTCCAGTTGACGCTTTCACTTTCACGCGGGGGTATCGCTGATATTGGCTTCGCCCCGCGGACCTTCTTGAGGGAGACAGGCTTCAATCGCTCGGACTCCCTTGCAGTCATTCCCGGTCGTCGGCTCCGGGGCGACGACCGGCCGGTCAATCTATACCTCTTCATGGAATTACGCCAGTGACGATGGGTTGCCGTGAGTTCGGCAGCCGCAGCACATGTTTTGTGGCTATCGTAGTTAACTCTAAAAAAGGGGGCGGTTGACAAGGTCCGGTTCCGCGCGTCGTTCGATGCGGCGGGCGCTAAGTCGCGGCCCAGGTGCTTCACTAGGTCTGCACGGTTGATCGAACAACATAGGAACGGATACGCATCACCGAGCAAGATCAACCAAAAGTCCCGGCGATCAGCCGGCACCAGTGCTCTCCGGCAATGCCGTTGAAGAAGCCTTGTCCGTCCCGGCAGGCCTGGACGATTGCCGGGTCACGGGAGTGGAGTACTGTTGAGTAAACATGGGCGAAGGCAATCCGGCGCCCGAGCATGGCTTCCATAAGCACCGGTTGTGTCCGTCCTCTTAGGCCCGGAAGTCCACGCTTGGCGGCATGATCGACAAGACAGTCGATGACCGGGCCGGCTTGGCCCGGCAGCGCCAAAACCTGCAGCACCCGTCCGATCGCACCCGCCCTGGCGTAATAGGCGAAAGCGCCAACGAGCGTGCCGGTGCGCGCCGCGACCAGAGCGTAGACGAGATCTCCCTGTTCGGGCTTTTGCTCCGCATCGCCGAGAATGTAGTCGAGCTGCCCTTCGGCCCATTCGGGGCGCAGCGGAAACTGCGCGATGAAACGATCGACCACGGCGGCAAAGCCGTTGCGATCGGTTTCCTGTGTCGTGAAACCGGCCTGGCCGATGCCGGCGGCAGACACGGCGGACCAACGTTGTTCGCCCGGCGCCATCCGCTTGCGGTAGGCGCTGTCAATGGCCCGCGCGAAAGGTGCGGCAAGTCGCGCCGGCTTGATGCGGTTGGCCGCTACACTCAGGCTGAAGGAAGCCGGCTGGATGACACGCACCCAATCGAGGCTGTATTGCGGCAGGACGACGCCCCGCAGCCGTGTCCACATCTGCATCGAAACGTCGCTTGCGGTTTCGCTGAAGGAAAGATCCTGTGGGCCGGCCAGAAAGGCCTTGAGGATGCGCGCTCCGGCCAGGGGGTCGCTCTCGCGATCCTCGACCATCAGCGAGCCGCAGATGGCCGCACGCAGCCGGCGGCCATTCAGCACCATGGGCAGGACGTTGACGCCGACAAATCCGGAAATGACGCCCTTGTCGTTCACGTGCACGAGGGGGCGTATCTGCGGATCGCAGCCGGGCGCATCGAGGTAAAGCTGCAGCATGTAATCGGCAAGTGCCGGCGGCGGTGTGCTCTGGTCATTGCGGAACACCCGCTGGAACATGCCTGCGATTGCCGGGATGTCCGCGCGTTCAAGCGAACGGATTTCGCTCATTTTGACCCGTTTCCGACCGCAAAAAGATAATCATACCAAGTCGACTTTCTATCGGTCCCGCCACATCGAGTTATGAATCTAGTACTGTAAGTCGGGCCAAATACTCGAGTTGTGCGAAACGAGACCTAACTCCCTGGAAGAGGCGAATAAAGGCTCTTCATCACCCCATAAGCTACGCAGTTTGGTGCAATGCTCCCAGGATGGCAACATCATGTCACCTCCCACTTTGGCGCCACGCCTACGGCCGCTGAGGGTATGACGCGATAGTTGCATTAACATAATCTCACACTGAAGCTTGTGCCAAGTAGAATTAGACCTAAACAAGCCCAACGGAATGGCATTGAACGGACTTGCAACGCCGCAGAACTGACAAGGCGCGAAGCGCATCGGAGCAGAATTAGTCAACTGGAAAAGACCCCGGGGATAGGGAAAAAGAGGGCCGCGCCCGGCTATCCTTTTGGCCGGGGCGGCCATATCGCCTCCACCTCAAACTACCAGGTTTGGCGACCGTACCAGTCATCAACTTCGCGACGAACCCGGTCTCGTTCGATCCCGTAAAGCTCCTGAATTCGGCCTTCGAGTTGTTCGCGGTTACCGGCGATCTGATCCAGATCGTCGTCGGTGAGCTTGCCCCACTGCTCCTTGATTTTGCCTTTGACCTGCTTCCAATTTCCTTCGATACGGTTCCAGTCCATTCTAGGATCCTCCTTAATTTAGAGACGCCACCCCAACTCGCGGATGCCGATTTGGTTCTCGCCAGGCCGTTCGCCTGTCCGAGGTTCAGGAAAATTGGGAAAGCATATTGGTTCGAGCTGCCGTGCAGCGGAACATTTTGGGAGGTCGGGCGTACTAGTTGGGTCAGGTAGCACGAATCCGCAAATTAATGCCTGGTCGGAAGCGAGCAGAACCGATGCCGTCACGCCTATTCGATGAGGACGCAGTCGCCGACGATGTCCTTCGGGCGCGTTTCGCTGCGATCGTGGAATCGTCTTTCGATGCCATCGTCAGTAAGGATCTGGATGGCACTGTCCGTACTTGGAACGGAGCCGCGGAGCGGCTCTTCGGCTACATGGCAGACGAAATGATGGGGCAGTCCATCCTCACCATTATCCCGCCGCATCTTCACGAAGAAGAGATGAGACTGCTCGACCGCCTGAGGCGAGGGGAGCAGATCGAGCCGTTCGAGACGGTACGCCAACGCAAGGCTGGAAGCTACGTTACCGTTTCGCTGACGGTCTCGCCTATTCGAAACGGCGTGGGCAAAATCGTGGGTGCGTCGGTGGTTGCCCGCGACATAACGTCGACCAAAGAAAAGGAACGGCGCATTCGCCTTCTTCTGCGTGAGGTCAACCACCGGGTTCGGAACCAGTACGCAATCATCCTTGCAATGATCAGGCAGAGCCGCAGCGAGGCATCCAATGCCGCCACTTTCCAAAAACGTCTCGAAGAGCGCATCTGGGCATTGGCGGCCTCTCACGATTTGATTGCGTCGGCCGACTGGAAGGGGGCCGATCTCGGTGATCTCGTCGAGACACAGATGGCGCCCTTCTATGCGGGTGACACCTATGAGATTGCAGGGCCGTCCCTTGCGTTGGTACCAGTCGCGATCGAGAATCTCGGCATGGCGATCCACGAGTTGGCGCTGAATTCGCTGCGCAACGGTGTCCTGAAAAATCGAACCGGCGCGATCTCCGTGCAATGGGCGCTTGCCCAACGGGGGCCGATCCGAGGTTTCTCAATCACATGGGAAGAGCGTGCCGAACCGGGAAGCAAAGGTCCGAGTTTTCCGCACTCCGGGTTCGGAGCAGTCGTGCTGAGGCGCAGCGTGGCGCAAGCGCTGAGCGCGACGGTGGACGTCATCTGCGGTGACGGGGTGCTCCGGTGGCGGTTGGCGGGACAGGCGGATCGTTTCCTGGAGCCATACCAGACCGCCTCGGAGCCGGGCGCGACCGATGGGTTATAGCGGCTCTGCGGCTTTCGCAGTCACCTTGCCAGGTGCTGGCGAGGTTCATTCATGTATTTGTCGAGATCACTGCGCGCTGGCCCGACACGACCGAAAATCTCGCGCGCGACCAAGGGCGTCAAACCGTATTTGGCAATGAATTCCGCGAGGTCGTAATGCCCGCAATAGACGGCTTCCGACGGATTGATGATCTTCGCGCGCCCTCGTTTTGCAGGTGCAGACGGTGTGCTCCCATCGGAAGCGGGCTGGTGCTGTGCCATCTCAGATCTCCTGATGCCCTATGACGTCGGTGTTCGCTTCGCAGCGCCGACCTGTGGGACACCCGAAGTGCTCCAAACGGCTTTTTGTTCCCTGTAGAAACCTTCGAGCGCTACGGAAGACAAGAAATGGTTCGCCACTGTCGCATCGTCAGGGTGGGCAGGGGCGGTCGGTCGATTTGGTCAGTCGATCTTTCCCATCAGCGCCGTGCCGAGACTGCCCATCGCGAACGAAGCGCCGAAGGCGAAGATTTGCATGAGTAGGGCGACGGGTTCGATTGAGCCATTGTGTCCAAGCGCCTGGGGGTTCTGGGCAACGATCACCAGAGCGGTCATTGTTCCCAACAGGAAGCCGGACGACAGGTGCCAAAAGAGAAAACGCAACAAGCTAGGCATTTTCCACCTCCGTGGATGAGAGGCGAGTGCCTTTGGCAACAGGGGCTGTCGCAAGCTGCGCTCAATCGGAATTGATCGCCTCGCGGCCCACACGTTCCTCCAGCATCACCAGGCAGGATTGGAGGCGGAGAAGCTTCTTCCGATTGTCGCCAACGAGCGCTTTGATCACCTTGGCGCGGTTGAGGCCGGGCACCGCGCGAACGACCTCGTTCGCATCCGCAAGGATTGCGTCGATCTCGTGTTCGAGCCCTTTCGTCATTTGCCGCAGCATCACCAATTGGTCTTCGTGCCGATGTTCATCCGCATCTGCATCGAGATAAGGCTGGTTGTGTGGTCCAGCATCGAGCGTCGGCGCTTCCTTGCCCATCACCGTGCACTCCTCCGGCAGCCGAACCGGCTAGCACGCAATTGGTTCCCAGCATTTGATTTCGCTGGGCTAACGTGCGGTCCGGAAGGCTACAATTGATCTTCGTTGTTATCCGGCCGTGACTTCAGAGTCTCCGGATCACGGACGCCCGATCGAGACAGTATTTGAGCGGGAGCGCCAACAAGGCGGTGCTCGTGTGCGGCATCGTTGGCTCTATTGCGACTTCTTCGGCCCGTGCCGTCTCAGAAATCGAGCAAGCTGGGCTTCATCCGTTCGAAGGCCGCTGGCGGGCTTCACGTTGCGGCTTGCACGCGGGATTGTTTCGTCCGGCTTTGAAAGAGCGAGAACGGCCGGATGGACATAGCTCTTGCGGCAAACGGCAGGCGTGTTGTGGAGGACTTCCGCCGCCGCCTCGCACATTTGCTTGACTGTCGGGTGCCGGCCCTCCTGCAGGGCTTGTCGCGCGACAGCAAAGGCAGCAACACTTCCCGCCCAGGTTCTGAACGTCTTGGCGGAGATCGGGGTGCCGGAAATATCGGCGAGGTAACGATTGAAACGGCCGGACTCGATAGGTTTAGACTTGCCGTCGGGCCCCACTGACACGAAGAGCTGCCGCCCGGGAAGCTCGGCAATCTCCTCCAGAATCCGCTGTAGCCGGGGATTGCGCAGGCGCCTTCGGATCCGCTGCCCGCCCTTGCCCTTGAAGTTCAGCTCGATGCGGCCGTCGCGGATCCTGAGATGTCGCTTGAGAAGCGTAACGGCGCCGTAGCTGCCGTTCTGTTCCACGTAGCTCGAATTCCCGATGCGAAGAGGTGCTTGATCGAGCAGAGCTGTCAGTACAGCAAGAATTGTGGTCGGGTTGTCAATCGGCCCATTCATCTGTTTGCGGACGGTTCGCCGCATCCGTGGAAGCGCTTTGGCAAAGGTAGGAAGCTGGTCGTACTTGGCGCGGCTACGCAATTTCTGCCAGGCATCGTGATAGCGATATTGTTTCCGGCCGCGCGCATCATAACCGGTTGCCTGAAGGTGACCGTTCTTGTTCATGCAGATCCAGACACGCTCGTAGGCTGGCGGCAGTCCAAGCGCCTCGATGCGCGCAATGATGCCGGGGTTCTTCAGGGGCGCGCCGTTCGGGCGTCGATAACAAAAGCCGTTGGCCGTGCGCGACCGGCTGTAGCCCGGTTCCCTGTCTGAAACGTAGACAAGGTCGGGTTCAGCCGGTGATGCACTCTCGCCTATCTTCAATTAGATCCGCCCCATCAACAAGAGGACCAACACGACGACGACCAGAACGCCCACGAGACCGGATGGCCCGTAGCCCCAACTCGAAGAATGGGGCCATGCGGGAAATGCGCCAACCAGCAGCAGGATCAGGATGATCAGCAGTACGGTTCCAAGCATCTTACGGTCCTTCCGCTATTTGTGCCGTTGGTTGATAATCATTGCAGGACCTCGATGACCTCGCGGGTCTGCGGATTGATGAGCACTCTCCGGTCGTTAAGGACCACGTAGCCATAGGTAGGCTGATCCGGGATCGTATGGATCTCGACGGTGTCGGGAAGGCGCGTTCCGACCACCAAGTCGCCCTGATAGACTACGGAAGGGCTGCTCTGCTCAAGGACGTATGTCTTAACTTCACCGGGCACGACAACAGTCGTCTGCGCCACGGCGATACCGCCGAAGGCGAGGCCCGCGAATACACTTGCTAGGATGATTCTCTTCATGATCAAGCCTCCTAACTTGCGGGGGACTAACCGACGAGCACGGGAATGGTTCCGAATGCCGCAAACAGGCCGGGCGGAGTGGGGCGGGTGGGCGAGCGTCTTGCGGCAAGGGTGCCGTGACGATGTCTATTAGCGGCTCAGCATCGGTTGCCTATCCAACGGAAATATTGCGCTTTTTCGCGCTTTGGTTCCGGTTCCGGTTCGATGGACTGCGGCCGGTCGATCAACTTGGCCGGAACCCGCGGTCGTCCTCCGAGTTTATTTGTCGAACAGGAGGAACGATGGTGAAAACGATCGAAACGAATGTCGATGCCGGTGCCGAACGTGGCTTCGAGTGTCAGTTGGCGATGAGCGATCAATTTCGGCTCCTGACGGAATGTGCCGAACGCGCCGGTTGGTCGTGGGACGAAATCGCGATCGCTTTGCTGGACTTGACCGATGATTATGTTGCCGCCATGCGCAGGCCGCTGGAAGCAGCTGTGGAAGCAGCCGTGGAAGGCGCCAACTTTGTCCCGAAGAGCAACACGCGGCACTGAGGTGGCTGGCATGCGCTCCGCACCAGGGCATTCTGCAGTCATGCTCGCAGCCGGGAAGCTTGGCTTCCACTTCCGGGGGGCGTATCCTTCGCACGGTTTCGCCACTACTGGCGACGAGAGCACGGCAGGAACGACCAAGGTAGAAGCGATGGCTTCGAGCAAGAAGACAGATGATGAAAACGATCGCTTGCTGATGGGCGATCCGGCTCTTCGTGCGGTCGAGCCGGAGGTGGAACGAGTCGATGATGTCCCGGACCGGCTGTTGATACTCGCCAACAGGCTGCAGAGGGCTCTCGATTCCCGGCGAGCCGCAACCGCGCACAGCGCCAGAACTGAGGTGGACAGAAAGATCGAGGACGAACGATGATGCCGGGCTTGCAGCATTTGCGGGTGCTGGTGGCGGAGGATGAGTTCTATGTCGCAAATGACATCGCCCTATGGCTCGAGCGGGCCGGGGCGACCATCATTGGCCCCACACCAACGGTGCAAGAAACCTTGAAGAGCCTGTCGAAGGCGGACGATATTCAGGTTGCCATCCTCGACATCAACCTGAATGGAGAGTTGGTTTTTCCCGTAGCGGACGAACTCGCGCGCCGTTCGGTGCCCTTGATCTTCTTCAGCGGCTACGATGATGTGAGCGTTCCGGAGCGGTTCAGGTCGGCAGCGCGTCTGAGCAAGTGCGCTGGCTCCTCGGACCTGGTTAGCGCCGTTTTTGAGCAATACCTCCTCAATGTGTCGACCCTTGCGCCGATCTACGGCGGCCTGTCCGATCAACTCGTCACAGATCTCGTTCCTGGTTTGCGTCTCCGGGCCAGGGTGCTGATGTCGAGCGCCAAGGCGGCGGATTTTCTCGTCGAGGGGACACTCGAACGTGCGATTGCCTTGGCTGCCACGAGAGAGAGGGCACAGCCGCTCGATACGTGGCTACATGAGTTGATGACGATCATTTATAGCGAAGGCCCATACGGGCAGAACTGAGAGCGACCATACCCGGTTACCCAAATGATGGGTGAGTGTAAATTGGTGGTTCACGGACTTCGTCCGGGTTGGGCGTGCGCTTTTCATCCGGCAGATCTTCGGGTTCTGGTTCCTCGATCGGGCGCGGTGTCCGGTTCGGCTTTGGTACCGGGGGCGGCTGTTCGCCGGGTCTATATGGGCTCGGGCTCATTTCGCTCTCCTCGTTTCCATGAAGAACCGGCGTTTTCCCGCATGGTTCCGAGAAGTTTTTGGGGATCGTTGGGGGCGGGCTTTCGAGGGTATTCGATGGATCCGCCAATTCGGCTTGCTGGTCGTCAAACGGGGCACCGCAGACGAGAGGAGACTGCTCGCAAGACCACGCGGGAACGGCATGCGTGGCTCGCCTGGCGCGCAATCGACGGATTCCGGCATTGTCGCAGAACCCTTGTCGGCGCGGCGATCCGCCGAGGTGGAAACGGAACAAATCCATGTTTTCAGAGTTTGCAGAGCGCAACACTTGAGGAGGGTCAGCGTTATGGACGACAGGGAGGAACTCATTCGCCGGCGTGCCTATGCGATATGGGAAAGCGAGGGACGGCCCGAGGGGCAGGACGAGCGACATTGGGAACAGGCAAGCCGCGAACTGGCTGAAACTGAGCGCCCCCATCCCACGCAAGAAGCCGACGACGATACCGGAACCATTGTTGCGCCGTCGACGGCTCCGCACGGAAAGGCCGGTCGCGGAGCCGATGAATCTTGAACGGGAAAGGAGAACATCCATGCGAATTGCCGAAATCATGACAAGGGACGTTCACATTGCCAGTCCGGACGACACGATCTCAACGGTTGCGCGGGAGATGGCCGATAACGACATCGGCTTCCTGCCGGTCAGCGATAACGATCGCCTGGTCGGCATGATCACCGACCGCGATATCGTCGTACGCTGTGTCGCGGATGGTCGCGACGACAAGACCCGTGTCGGCGATATCATGACCGCCGACGTCAAATACTGCTTTGACGACGAAGACGTGTCCGAGGTTGCCCGCAACATGGGGGACGAACAGGTGCGCCGCCTGCCGGTCGTCGATCGCAACAAGCGCCTCGTCGGCATCGTTTCGCTGGCAGATGCGGCGCGTCGCGATCCTGCGCTCGCGGGCATCGGCCTTAAAGGCGTGACCGCTCCGGGGGGCGCTCACAACCAAAGGCCATAACGATGGCTGACACCCGCGATCGGCGCTCACTATGGCGCTCCCCGGTCCTGCTGTCCGCGTCCGAGGAGCATGCTTGGGCGCGAGAAGTCGCAGTTCACGCCCACGCCGGCCAGCGCGACAAGGCGGGTGAACCTTATATACGGCATTGTCAACGTGTCGCCGATGCCGTTCAGGGTGACAAGGCCAAGACCGTTGCCTTCCTGCACGATGTCCTGGAAAAGTCGCCAGGATGGACGGCTGAAAGGCTGCTGGATTCCGGCTTCTCGCCAGAGGTCGTTGCCGCCGTCGAATGTCTGACGCGGCGGCCTGGAGAAACGAAGGATGCGTTGACGATCCGTGCCGCCGCCAACCTGCTTACGCATGAGGTGAAGCGGGCGGATCTCGGCGACAATCTTGCCCAGCTTGAACGCCAAGGCAAAAGCGGCGCCGAATACAGGCGCAGGCTTCACCTGCTTGAAGAAGTGGTCAGCGATAAGGAAGGCGCGGCGGCGGGCCTCGAGCCCGGCGATGTAGGCCTGACGAGCGAAGCGCGGCTTGCCCGCATTGATGCCGCTCGCCGCGCACTTCGTAGCCAGTATACCGCTCGTGTCGCGAAACAATCTTTCGTCGTTCTTTTCGGCCTGGCGATCGTCGGTGCGTTCTATTTGATTTTCATGCAGTGATCCGAACGTGCCGGTTCATTCAACCGGCACGCCGTTCATGCGGTAGGCGAGCTCGTCACGAGCTCGGCTGAGCCTGCTCTTGATGGTTCCAACGGCGCAGTCGCAGATATCGGCGGCTTCCTTGTAGCTCAGGCCGTAGCCGGCGACGAGGACCAGGACCTCCCGATGGACGGGGGCTAGCGTTTCGAGCGCAGTGCGCAATTCGCAATTCAGCACACACCACTCCTGCGGCGGCGCCATGGGTATCGGCAATTCCGCGCAATCGATGACGCCCGGCGCTTCGCGCCGGCGCAACTTGTACTGGGTGCGGAACGCATTGTGCATGATGGTGAAGAGCCACGACTTCAAATTTGTGCCGGGCTCGAAACCATCGATACCGCGCAGCGCGCGAAAAAGCGTTTCCTGCAGGAGATCGTCCGCCTCGAAGCTGGAGGTGACAAATGTGCGTGCAAACGCTCGCAACGCCGGAATGAGATCAACGACCTGGGTTTCCAGCGGCTGCGTATGCTCTTCCTTCTTGAGGGTGGAAGGCATGGGGAAACTGCCTTTCGGGATAGTTTTGTTGCTGTTTTAACAATGCGTGGTCGGCCTTTATGTTCCGCCTCCGCGCTACGAGCGCCGGGGATGAAACCGAAGAGAAGTAGCGGAACCGTCATCGCTTCGCCAAGCACTCGGCGACCCTCCTAGAGCAAGAACATTCCGGCCGTTGCAGCCAGCATCACCAAGGCAGTCGCGCCGCCGAGCGTCAACATCCACCAGGGCGCCTTGAGCTGGCCCATGATGTGACGATTGGCGGCCATCATCGTCATCATGGCGATAAGGGGGCCTGCGAGCATGCCGTTTGTGATCGCGCTCCAATAGAGCAGCAGGAACGGGTCTACCCCGACGAGAAAGACTACGGCACTTCCAAGCGTCGCCACGGCGATTGTGCCATAGAAGGCCTTTGCCCTGCGCGGTGCGCGATCCAACCCTTCGGGCCACTGAAACAGTTCGGCAACGGCGTAGGCCGCCGAACCCGCAAGCACCGGAACCGCCAACATGCCCGTTCCAATAATGCCAGCGGCAAAGAGCGCAAAGGCGACATTGCCGGCGATCGGTTGCAGAGCTTCTGCCGCTTGTGCGGATGTCTCGATGTGGGTGGTCCCGTTGGCGTGCAATGTCGCGGCGGTCGCAATCATGATCGACAGGGCGACGACGCCGGACAACGCCATGCCGACAATCGTGTCTATCTCAATGCGCACGAGCTCCGGCTTGGCGGCCCGCGGGTTGGCGCCCAATCTCTGGTGATGCCGTCGTCCGAGTTCTTCCACTTCCTGGCCCGCCTGCCAGAAGAGCAGATAGGGGCTGATCGTCGTTCCCAGCACAGCGACGAACGCCGTGGCTTGCTCGCCGCCGAATGTGAACGAAGGAATGAAAACGCCACGCGCCGCCTCCATCCAGGGAACGTCGACGATGAAGACGACCGCGACATAGGCAAAGAGTGAAAGTGTCAGCCACTTCAGAAACATCGCATAGCGTCTGTATCGTACGAAAATCTCTAGCAACACGCAGACGATGCCAAACAGCACGGCATAGAGGAGCTGTGGCCCGCCGGCGAGCAGACGTAGGGCGGCGCCCATGGCTGCGAGATCGGCGCCGATATTGATGACGTTCGCGACCAACAACATCAACGTGGCCACGCGCGCCAATGACGCGGGGTAGTGCCGTCGCAGGTTCCGCGCGAGACCTTGACCGGTGACGGCACCAATCCTGGCGCTCAAGCCTTGCACCCCAACCATGAGCGGGTAACAGAACAGCACGGTCCAGCCGAGGGAAAAGCCGAATTGCGCGCCGACCTGGCTGTAGGTGGCTATCCCGCTTGGGTCATCATCGGCAGCACCCGATATCAGGCCCGCGCCAAATTTGCGTGAGAAACTGCCGCCCTTTTGTTCGGGCAAAGTCGTTGATGAACGCCGCCCATGCTTTCCATCGTCGCCATCTTTGTCAAATGTGCTCGTCTGCCGGACCGGATCCACCATGATCGGCCCTCCGTTACTGGTGTCAGTTCAGCGTCGAACGGCCTTGCCAAGCGATTGTTCCCTCCCATCAGGCTGCTCTCCGGCGCTCCCGCTTTGCCGCGTGATGAAACTGGCGACCCCTCCGCGCAATTCGGACTGCGCGGAGGGGTCGCCAGATGAGAGGATGTCCGCTGCTATGCGGTGACGTTCAGCTTCCCGCTGATGTATCGAAACTCTTGCGTCTTGCCGCCGTAGCCGTAGGCGGCGGCCGGCACCTCGTGCACGAGAATGTAGCTCTCCGAATGCAGCCTGCCGAGAAGTTGCTCGAAGCGGCCGTATACCGCCTCCAGATAGGCAGCCATTTCCGGCTTCGTGTTTGTCCCGTCGACTACTTTGATGTCCAGCCAGAAGCTGTTCAAATCCTGTGCCGCCAACGACGTGCCGCCGGCGAACCAATGGGCGGGATCGATGTAGGCGATGGCGATCGCGGTGATCGTCGGGTCCTTGCGCAGGTGCGTGGCCGTCAGCTCGCTGACCGCAGCTGCGATCCGGGAAGAGAGAGCCGCGTCGGCCTTGCCGCTGACCGTGATGTTGATGATAGGCATGGAAGGCTCCTTTTGGTGAATTGTGATCCGTTGTTGAACTCAATGTGCCATCTTACTTCGTGAATAAAAATCGAATTGTTTAATATCGATGCTTCGATTATTGTGAAGTATGCAAACTTTCGATCCCGACCTGCTCCGAACGTTCCTCGCCTTTGCCGAAGGCGGCTCGCTTGCTCATGCGGCTGCCGCCGTGGGCCGCACCGCTTCCGCTGTCACCGCTCAGATGCAGCGGTTGGAGGCAATGGTGGGAGAGCCGCTTCTCGCACAGGCGGGGAGAGGACGTGTTCTGACGCCGGCTGGGGAGGAATTGCTCGTTCATGCGCGGCGGATTCTCGAAGTCCATCGGGATGCGTGGCTCAGCCTCAAGGGCGCGAAGGCCGATGGTCGCCTGACGCTCGGCTGCACCCAGGACTTTGCCGACAGCAATCTGCCTGATCTCTTACGTCTCTTTGCGCGCACACATCCGCGCGTGCGCCTCGATCTCCGGGTTGGGCGCTCCCGGGAGCTGACGGTAGGCTACGACCAAGGAGCGATCGATGTCCTGATCGTCATGCGGGACGGCGCGCAACCGGACGAGATCGCGATGCTGAGCGAACCGATGCTGTGGTTATCCGCATCGGCTGATCCGGTGCCCGCCGGTGGTGAGCTGCCGATCGCGGTATTGGACCCGCCCTGCGGGTTTCGCTCGGCGGCCACCAGTACGCTCGAAGACGCCGGCTTTGCCTATCGCATTGCGGCGACCAGTCCGAGCCTTTCCGGGTTGCGTGCTGCGGTCCGCAGCGGCATCGCGATCACGGCACGGACTGCGCGATTTGTAGGCGAGGGGGTCGCCGTCGCGCCCCAAGCCCTCTCGTTGCCGCCGTTGCCGAAGGCGGAGTTCAGCCTGCGGCTCAAGCCGAAGGCGGACAGGGCAGCCTCCAGTCTCGCGATGCTTCTCGCAGAAGGATTGCCGAACGAGAGCAGCAGACCTTGATGTTATCTTGGGGGCCAACGGCAGCTACATTTGCACGGTCATGCCGCCATCGACGGTCAGTGTAATGCCGTTGACGAAGCTTGCAGCGGGCGAAGCCAGGAACACGGCCGCCGGCGCGATCTCTTCCGGTCGGCCCCAGCGTTTCAGGGGAATGCGGACGTCAACGAAAGCCTGGAGCGCCGGATCGGCGGCAAGTGCCGCATTGGTCTCTGTCGCGAACCAGCCAGGCGCGATAGCGTTGACCGTCAACGTGTCGGAGCCAAGCTCGACTGCAAGCGAGCGGGTGAGTGCATCAAGGCCGCCTTTTGCGGCGGTGTAGGCTGGGTCTCCAGGGCGCGCGGCGAAGGCGGCGATGGAGGTAACGAAGATCAGCCGCCCGGAAACCGAACGGCGAAGGTAAGGAAGCGCAGCCTTCGCCATCCCATAGGCCGCCGTCAAATCCGCGTTGATCAGAGCCGCAAAGGAGGCGGGATCCATGGCGTCGGTGCCACGCCGGTCGCGTTCGCCAACCGCATGGATCAGGATGTCGAGCTGCCCTGTTCCCGCTACCGCCGCGTCGACAATCTCTGGCGCATCCGTCGCGACATCGCCCGGGGCAATATCGAGTGCGATGCCATTTTCGGCAAGCTGCCGGCGCACAGCTTCAAGTGTCTCGTGGTTGCGACCGTTGATTGCCACCGCCGCACCGGCTGAGGCGAGAGCCTTTGCCATTTCAAGGCCCAGCCCGCGACCGCCGCCTGTGACCAGTGCCGTCTTTCCGGTGAGATTGAACATGCCGGCCCCTCGGTGCCCGTTGTTTCCTGGTCGAAGCGAAATCAAATCTTCAGGAATGAGGTTTAGCGCCTGTCTCTCCACCCGCCAACCTCGGTGCAGCCGCGGCAGCAATTTCCGAATGCGTTCGGCGTGTACTCTCGGGGATCGAATGGCACACGCATGCCTCGAACAAAGGGCGGACGCGATCGTCAGGGCAAGTGGCCTTGTCGAGGTGGATAGGCAGATAGCCTAGGGCGGCACCCCCCCGGCGGGACATGTCGGGGATCTCGATCCCAGCGCCCGCCACGACTTGGTAACGATTGGGATGTGACCCGACCGCACCATGACGGCGCGGTCGGATTTCTCGAGGAGCTGGCTGATGCCAGGCGCCTTACTTCATCGTGTAGACGTCGATCGAGAAGTATTTGTCGTTGATTTTCTTGTAGGTGCCGTCGGCACGGATTTCGTCGAGCGCCTTGTTGAGCTTCTCGCGCAGGTCATTGTCCTCCTGGCGAACGGCGATACCGACACCATCGCCGACAAACTTCTTGTCGGTAATCGGCTCGCCGATGAGTTCGCAGCAGTCCTTGCCATCGGCGTTCTTGGTCACCCAGTCGAGCAGCGGCAGCATGTCGCCAACCTGCAGGTCGAGACGACCATTGACCATGTCGAGATTGGCTTCGTCCTGGGTCGGATAGAGCTTGATCTCCGCATCGGGATAGGTGGCGGTGATGTATTCGGCCTGGGTGGTGCCGGATTGCGCGCCGATCACCTTGCCCTTGAGGGCTTCATTGGTGAATTCGGTGATACTGGAGCCCTTCGGCGCGGCATGCGTCATCGCGGCGAGATAATAGGGATTGGTGAAGGCGACCTGCTTCTTGCGTTCCTCGGTGATGAACATCGAGGCGATGATCAGGTCGTATTTCTTGGCAAGCAGGCCGGGAATGATGCCGTCCCAATCCTGGGCGACCACTTCGCACTCGACCTTCATGCGCTCGCAGAGCGCAAGCCCGATATCCACATCGAAGCCGCCGATCTTGCCGGCAGGATCGATGAAGTTGAAGGGAGGATAGGCGCCCTCCGTGCCGATCTTGATCTTTTCCGCTGCCTGAGCCGACGACGCGGTCGCTGCCATGATGGCCAGCATGGCTGCTGCAATCTGCTTCTTCATTCGCGTTCCCCTTTGTTTGCATCATTCTTGATGCTTCCAGGGAAGACTATGTCGCTCCGGCCTATAAGCGAAATAGATAGGCGCGATAACCGTTATTGTTTTGGTTGATTGGTGTTGTCTGTCAGGTGTCACTTGTAGCGACCGTGGCGCTGAAGCACCTCGATCTTGTAGCCGTCGGGATCAACCAGGAAGAAGAAACGAGCGAGCAGGGCGCCATCGCGGTTGAAGGCGACGATCTTGCCAGGGTTGAGGCCCGCATCGGCGGCACGTTGATGCTCTGCATCGAGATCGTCGACCGAGAGCGCCAGATGGCCGTAGCCATCGCCGAGCGCGTAGGGCTCGCTTCGATCCTTGTTGACCGTCAGCTCGAGCTCGAATTCGCTCTCCTCATTGCTGAGATAGATGAGGGTAAAGGTTTCGAAGTCCAGCCTTGCGGCGACTTCAAGCCCAAGGGCCAGGCGATAGAAATCGACCGACTTCTTTTCATCGAGAACCCGGATCATCGAATGGATCGCCTTGGCCATCTACCTCTCCTTCAGCGTTGATTGCGGGCGGGGTAGCAGAGAGCGACGCTCCACGAAACCCCGCCTGGCTGCTCAAGCCTTCGCCTGCCGCTTCTTCAGTTGTTGCTCGCGGAAGAAGATGAAGAGGCCCGAGGCGACGATCAACGCCGCACCGATGATCACGGTCGGGCGGGGCGTGTCGCCGAAGAAGAACCAGCCGAAGACCACGGCCCAGAAAAGCAGTGTGTATTGCAAGGGCACGACGGTCGCGGCATCGGCAAGCTTGAGCGAGCGGTTGACGAGGATGTGCGCCAGCATCGCGACGATACCGAGCATGCCGAGTTGCACAAGTGCCTCGCCGTCGACAGACGCCCAGCCGGAAGGGTTGGCCGCAACGCCGATGAGCGAGAAGATCAATGCGCCGACGATCTGCCAGAAGACGAGGGTGGTGTCCGGTGTCGAGCGCAGCGTGCGGCCAAGCATCAGTGCGAAGGCAAAGGCTGTGCTGCCTGCAAGCGCGATCAGCGCCGGCAGGCTGAAGCTCTCCTTGGAGGGTTCAAGCGCAATCAACACGCCGGCGAAACCGACGAGGATCGCCGTCCAGCGCCGCCAACCGACCTTTTCGCCCAGCAGGAACGGTGAAGCGGCTGCAACGTAGATCGGCGCTGCCAGCCAATAGGTCATGGTATCGGCAAGCGGCATATAGGCGACGGCGAAATAGAAGGCCGAGGCATCGATTGCGAAGAGCAGCGAGCGAAGCGCCTGCAGTCCCGGCCGCTCGACCCTGAACATCGAGCGCAGGCCACGCCTTAGGATGAAAGGCGACAGGAACAGAAGTGCCGCGATGCTGCGGATCACCATCAACTGACTGACGGAATAGGTCGCGACCAGCCATTTCCCCATGACGTCGTTCAACGAAAACATCAGCATGCCGAGCAGCATGATGAGGACGCCGGTTCGGGCGGCGTTCGGGGCGGTTACGGGAGCGGTGATCACGGTCATGTTCGGGCCTTCAGCAAGTTGCGCACGCCATGACATATTCCGCCGGGCCGATCCATTGCCGTCTGCATATGGAACCATAAGTTTTGCGAATGAATCGGTTTGGGTATTGCGCCTCGACCTCACGGGACAAAATTGGTTCCGACCGGGGGCTAAATTGATTTCACCGTTTACGGCGCATGTTCCGATCCAAAAAAAGCTCGCCGCCTCAAACATTTAGATCCCAGGAATTAGCATAGCCCGTTGCGGGCGCAGTGATTGCGCCCGCAACGGGCTATGAGATTACTTTTCAAGTGCTGCTTGTGGCGTGTTACGGAAGCTGATCGCCATGCGGTTGTAGGCATTCATCAGGCCGATCGCGATCGTGAGGTCGGTGAGTTCACGCTCGTTGAACTCGGCGTGCGCAGCTTCATAGGCTTCGTCCGGCACACCCGTCTCGGCGACGCGTGTGACGGTTTCGGCCCAGGCAAGGGCCGCCCGCTCGCGCGCGTCGAAGAGGTTGCCGGCTTCTCTCCACGCCTGGACCAATGCGATCTTTTCGATCGGTTGGCCCTTTTTCAGGAGGTCGCGGGTGTGCATGTCGAGACAGTAGGCGCAATTGTTGATCTGCGAGATGCGAAGATAGACCAGATCCACCAATACCGGCGGCAGGCCACTTTGCAGGACGTAGCCGTAGACACCGCCAAGGGCCTTGGCGCCGGCCGGTGCAATCTGGTTGTAGTCGAGACGCTTGCTCATTGTTCTGCTCCTTGGGTTCGGGTCTACTTGATCGGGGTGGTGAGTACTTTTTCATTGGTGTCCGCGACGAACACCGCCAGCAGCTTTGCCGGCTTCGCATGGCTCGCGTTGCGGCTGACGAGGTGGGTGGACGCCGGCGGCTCGTACCAGCTCTCGCCGGCGCGGTAGCTCTGCGTCGGGCCGTCATTGACCTTGGACACGATTTCTCCGGAGAGAACGTAGGCGAAGATGAAGGACGACTTCGCATGCGTGTGCGGAACCTAGAGGTGTGTGGCGAAGCGCCGTCGCAATGACGCGGTGGTCGCTTGATGTCGCCTCAGGCTAAGGTGAAGTCGGGCAAGCTAACATGCTTGCCCGACTTCTTTGCGACATCGGCGGCCGGCTATTCAGCGGCGGTCCGCCGCGGCAGCACCCAGTTCCGGCGTGGGAAGTGGCAGGTGTAGCCGTTGGGGTAACGCTCCAGGTAATCCTGGTGCTCCGGCTCCGCTTGCCAGAAGTCTCCGACCGGTTCGAGTTCAGTCACGACCTTGCCCGGCCACAAGCCCGAAGCGTTGACATCTGCGATTGCGTCCTCGGCAATTCGCTTCTGCTCGTCGTCGACGTAGTAGATTGCCGAGCGATAGGACATGCCGATGTCGTTGCCCTGGCGGTTCTTTGTGGTGGGGTCGTGGATCTGGAAGAACACCTCCAGAATCTGCCTGTAGCTGATCGTCCCCGGATCGAAGGCGATCTCGATACCCTCCGCGTGGGTGCCGTGGTTACGATAGGTGGCGTTAGGCACATCGCCTCCGGTATAGCCCACGCGCGTCGCAATGACCCCGGGGAGCTTGCGGATCAAATCCTGCATCCCCCAGAAGCAGCCACCGGCCAAAACAGCTCTGTCAGCTCTATCGGTCATTTAGATATCCTCCACCTGGTTGATGAACGCGCCGTAACCTTCGCTCTCCATTTCCTCGCGTGGAATGAAGCGCAGAGAGGCGGAATTGATGCAATAACGTAGGCCGCCTCGATCCCGTGGCCCGTCGGGAAACACATGGCCAAGGTGACTGTCGCCATGCTTCGAGCGAACCTCGGTGCGGATCATGCCATGGGAACGATCATGCAGTTCCTCGACGTTTGCTGGCACGATCGGCTTGGTAAAGCTTGGCCAGCCACAGCCGGAATCGAATTTGTCGGAAGACGCAAACAGCGGCTCGCCGGAGACGATATCGACATAAATTCCCGGGCGTTTGTTGTCATTGTACTCGCCCGTGAAGGGACGCTCGGTCCCGCTCTGTTGAGTGACGCGAAACTGCTCGGGCGTCAGTTTTCGGATCGCTTCGTCGGTCTTTCTGTAGGTCATTTCGTTGTCTCCAATGGGGGGCGTGTTGTTTGGAAGCTGCGACTTGACTGGCAGGCGCCACATCCGCGGCGCGCGGCCAGTTACCTCGTCCTGGCCAGGACGCTGGCCGATGCATCTCTTGCGCAGTACCTCGTTGCACCGGCCCGCGTCGTGGCTTGGTCACTGGTTGAACTGCCGGCGAGCGATATCGTCGATTTCGAAGCGGTCGATGCCGATGTCGTCGAGTTGGTGATCGCTATATCGCCCAAGTTCCAAAGCGGTCTGGCGGTAGCGCTGGTGAGCGCGGATTCTCGACAAAAGATAGTGCATGATCATGAGACGTTCCTTTGTTCAGCCGGCCACGTCGCCGGAGATGGTGTAGTCGTAGATTGCAGTGGATGAGGCGGACCGTTGGGTCGCACAATTCGTCAATCAGGCCCGTGTCGAACGGAGCGCCGCAAACGAGTCGACGGCGATCCAGACGGAGAGGGCGAAGAGCCCGACATCCTTGAGCAGGAACTGCCCGGGAGCGACCGAGATCGCTGGAAAGCCGAGCTCAGGCACAAACACACCGGGTGTCGTCACCATGAAGCTGATGGTCGTTGCGAAAAGCCCTGCCGAGAGCAAGCCGCCGACGAGCGAGTAGATCGGCTTTATGAACCGGGCCACGATGAGGACGGCGATGCTTAGCTCGAGGATGCCGAGAAGGTTTGAGAAGCCTTCGACGCTGAAGAGCGAATAGGTCCAACTCAGCAAGGGATTGTTGCTGACCAGGCCAACCAGCCCTTCCGCTTCGTAACGGGTAAATTTCATGCCGCCGAACCAGCCGTAAACCACGGCGAGCGAGCCATAAAGGCCAGCCGCAGTGACGGCCTGGCCGTGGCTATCGATCAGGTCGAGCGCGGAGGCGGCGGAACGAACGTGGACACGCGGACGCGCCGCGCTGTGGTGTGCGAGATCACGAGGCATTGTCTTCTCCCGGTTGGCGGCGTCGGGCCATTCTCCCGATTGGCCTAGTAAACGATACAGGTCTGTATCGATGGGTGCCTAAATATACCGATCTGTATCGTTTGGCAATCCCGCATGCGGGAATTTGTTGTAATGTTACCCGAGAAATAAAGACTGAAGGCGTGGGAGATACGTTGGGGTCGGCCGCCTGGGCGGCCGGCGCGCGTGGCTTGCATTTCTCGCCGAGCGCGATAGAATGATACAAATCTGTTTTGTTTTAAGGAGTGAATATGCGCCGCTCAGAGATCCGGGGTCATCTGCTCGATACCGCTTTGCGCCTGTTCAACCTGCACGGCTACCACGCGACCGGCATTGATCTCCTCATCGCCGAAGCCGGGGTGGCCAAGACGACGCTCTATCGGCATTTTGAAACCAAAGAGGATCTTATCCTGGCCGCACTTGAGCGGCGTGACGAACAATCCCGCGCCGAGATGCGCATCTTTGTCGAGCAGCGTACGAACGATCCCTATGAGCGTCTTCTCGCGACCTTCGATTTCCTCGAAGCTTCGGTCCGGGACAAACAGTTCCGCGGCTGCATTTTCATGAGCGCGGCGGGGGAGCACAAAGAGGCCGTCGATCCGGTGTTCCGCGCCGCTTTGATGCACAAACGTCTGGTCCTTGCCTATTTCGAGGAGCTCGCGCATGCGGCCCGGTTCGCGGAACCGAAACGCATTGCCGACACGATCAACCTCTTGCACGAGGGGGCGACGGCCATTGCGCAAATGACGCGAACAGGCGAGCCGGTTCGGCAGAGCAAACGCATGGCGGTCAGCCTGCTCGCGCAGGAGGTACGCTCTCCTCTGGAACTGTCGGCCAGGAGCGCGCGTGCAGAACTGCAGGCGACGGCTTCAGATGTTGGCGAAGCATAGGATCACAATGTCATAGGCAACGTCGGAAGCGCTTGCGGGGGATACGATGGATCGTCTTGAAGCAATGAAGATGCTGCTGGCAGTCGTCGACGCCGGCAGCATTTCGGCAGGGAGCAGGAAGCTGAACGCTCCTTTGCCCAGCGTCAGTCGCAAGGTTGCCGAACTCGAACGGCACCTGGGTGCGAGCCTTATCGTGCGCACCAGCCGCAATCTCCAGCTCACCGATGCCGGCCGGGAATATGTCGAGGCGGCCCGAAAGATCATGGCGGACCTCGAGGAAGCCGAGCGTCGGGCTTCGGGCGAGTATCAGACGCCTCGTGGCACTTTGACGATCACCGTGCCGGTTGAGTTCGGCGCCCGCTATGTGATGCCGATCGCGCTCAGCTACATGGAGATGTATCCGGAGGTGTCGCTCAATCTCCTCTCGCTCGACAGGACGGTGCATCTGGTGGAAGAACAGGTCGACATCGCCATCCGGTTGGGCGACCTCGCCGATAGTTCTCTCTACGCGGTCAAGGCCGGTGAGTTTCGCCTGCTGACTTGCGCGAGCCCCGCATATCTGCAGCGCCGGGGCGTGCCGGAGCATCCGAGCGATCTCGTGGACCATGACGGGATACTCTTCAACAAGCGGACCTTCTTCTGGACCTTCGACGTCGCAGGCCAACAACTCGAGTCAATCCCTCGCAACCGTCTTGAGCTGAACACTGCGGCCAATTGCGTAGCAGCAGCGGTCGGTGGAGCCGGCATCGCCCGTTTGTTCGACTATCAAATCCCGGACGAGTTGGCTTCAGGCGCGCTCGTGTCGGTTTTGGAACCTTTCGACCAAGCGCCCCGACCGATCCATATTGTCTATTCCGGGCAGGGTCAGCTCACGCTGAAGGTACGGTCATTCGTCGACTGGGCGCTGCCCCGCCTTCGCGCTTTCTGCAAACGAGGCGAGGCATCGCAGGCCTAGTTTGCAAATGCAGCCCGAACCTCTTCAACAGTGCGGGCCGGATCCTGCAGATGCGGGAAGTGGCCGATACCTGCCAGAAGGTCGAACTCCGAATTGGTGCGCTCGGCAAACTCCTTGCCCATTTCCGGCTTGATGTAGATATCCCTGTCGCCCCAGATCACTTTCACCGGCGTCCTCAGCTTGGCGAGGTTCGCCTCGAGATAGTCCTCGTCGCGCGTGAAATGGGAATAATAGAAGGCGAAGGCGTCGGCGCTTGTCACACCGTCGCGTGCCCAGGAATCCTTCATGTCCGCTTGTACCTCGAGCGGCAATTCGTACTGGGCATCCGGTGCAAGGCCTCGACGGTGCACGTTTTGCAGGATCTCGTCGCTGGTCTTGTTCATGTAAGCCCGCGTCGGCGTCGCCGTCGGCTCTGCCTTGAGGTTTTGTAGGCTCTCGTACATCCATTGCGGCCTGTTGAACGGGGCGAAGTCGCCGACGATGATCTTCCTTGCCACGGTTGGGTCGTCGAGTGCCAGCAGCAGTGCGGGAAGGCCGCCGATATCCGGGGCGTAGATGACCAAATTCGCTCGGTCGACGCCAGCCTTGTCGATATAGGCCTTGAGAATCTCGGCGTAGTCCCTGGGTGAATAGGAGAACTGTGGCGGTGAGGGGCGCGACGACTGGCCATATCCGGGCCAGTCGAAAGCGTGCACCTCGTATTCTTCGCCCAATGTTCCCGCGATCTCTTTCCAGACGGCCAAAGTTTCCGGGAAGCCGTGCAGGAAGAGAACCGTGCCCTTGCTCTTGGGATCGCTGGGATGGGCAACCATACGCCGCAGCGTGATGGTCTCGTCGATCTTGATGAAGTCGATCTTCGGGCCCGTCACCGAGATGGCGCTGGCGTGTGCCGATGCCGCCGATGCCATTGCCACCGAAGCGGTTGCGATAAAATTCTTGAGCGATGGGATAACCATGTCAGGCGTCCTTCCGGTTAATCTGATCCTGACGAGAAGATCCTATATCCATTTGGTCTCTGGCAGATGGTGTTTCTGAGAGGAACCCTCTTGAAGTCAGCAAATACGCCGCGACGGCATCCTGCCTATTTCAATGCCAAAAGGACTGGCAGCAGACTAGGCACAGCGGCGCTGGCCGCGGCTGTAACCCATCGTACAGCGCCTCGCTATCAGCCGTCCCGATCGAACCATGTATCCGCATGAGAGGATGGCTCTCAATTTCGCTGGGTGCTGGCTGACCGGCCCCGTTCTTAGATTTCCGTTCATTCGCGGATCGTCCGTTTTCGACAGCGATCCCAAACGAACCAGCGAGACGAAGAAATAGCTCGCTTAAATAAAGGAAGATCAGAATGAACGATATGACGTCCTCTTCGCAAAAGGCGGCTCCGGAAAAAGCCCGAGCGCTCCCTGGCCACTCGACCGTCGGCACGAACGATCTCGATACCGCCGCCGCCTACTATGACAAACTCCTCGCCGTCCTTGGCATCGGTCGCGTGCTCGTTCAGCCGGGGCGTGCCGTCTACTACGGGCACCGGGCCCTCGAGTTCGGCGTGCTCAAGCCCTTCAATGGCGAGACGGCCATTGCTGGCAATGGTACGATGATCGCCTTTGAGGCCCGCTCTCGGGCGCAGGTGGATCTCGCTTATGCAACGGCATTGCAAGCGGGCGGTTCGGACGAAGGCGCTCCCGGTCCAAGAGGCCCTGACGGCGGTGACCCTTACTGCGCCTACTTTCGCGATCCTGAAGGAAACAAGTTCCTCATCTACCGCACGGGTCCCGACGAAGCCTGACAATCAGCGTAGCTCGGGACCTCGCTGTAATCGGTGAGGCCCCGGCTTACGCCCAAACCCGTTCGATGACGATTGTAAGTGTTCAAAAGGGATCTCTCAAATGGACTTGGAAAACAAGGCTGGGAAGCGCCAGGTCACGCGGCGCTCGTTTCTGCTTTCAGGCGCTGCGATCGTTGTAACGGCAGCGGTGCTGCCCGTGTCAGGCGCCACTGCCAACACCGCGAAGGCGCCGATCAATAGTGACGATATCCGTCCCTTCAAGGCCGCCGTTCCCGAGACGGACCTCGTGGATTTGAGACGCCGTCTCGCGGCCACGCGCTGGCCGGACAGTGCGACCGTCGAGGATCGTTCCCAGGGTGTCAATCAGCAGATACTTCAGGACCTCGTGGCCTATTGGCAGTCCGCCTATGATTGGCGAAAAGCGGAACGAAAGCTCAATGCGTTTCCTCAATTCCTGACGAACATCGACGGGCTGGATGTTCATTTCATCCACGTGCGCTCGCGCCATGAGAATGCACTTCCGCTGATCATGACCCATGGCTGGCCGGGTTCGGTCTTTGAGCTGCTGGACGTCATCGCCCCGCTGACCGACCCGACCGCTCATGGCGGCAAGGCTGAAGACGCATTCCATCTTGTCATTCCCTCTATCCCCGGCTTCGGATTTTCGCAGAAACCAACCTCGACAGGTTGGGACGCACAGCGGATCGCCATGGTCTGGGACACGCTGATGAAACGGCTCGGCTACAACCGCTATGTCTCGCAAGGCGGCGACTGGGGCGCAATCATCAGCGACGCCCTCGGGCGTCAGGCTCCGGAAGGCCTGCTCGGTATCCACGTCAACCGGATCGAGCGCGGGACGACGTTTCCAGCCGACGCCGCGCAAGCGTTGAAGAACGGAGGGCCGGCTCCCGAAAGCTTGTCAGCGGATGAGAGGCAAATTTTCGACGAGGCTCGTGACTTCCTGAACAACGGCTTTGGCTACGCGTCGATCCTCAGCACGCGTCCAGAGACGGTCGGCTACGGGCTTGCGGATTCTCCGGTGGGCCTGGCGGCCTGGCTCTACGACAAGATCGCGGATTGGGTGTTCACGCGAGGCCATCCGGAACAGGCTTTGAGCCGAGACGGTATTTTGGACAACATCACATTGTACTGGCTGACAAACACCGGTCCGTCGAGCGGGCGCATTTACTGGGAGAACCTCAAGGCCGGAGCGAAGCTCTCCGCGGCCAAAGTGCCTGTCGCCGTAACCGTGTTTCCGGGGGAGGTCTATCGGCCGCCAAGAAAATGGCTGTCAAAAGCCTATCCGAAGCTCGTGTACTATAATCACGCCTCGAAGGGCGGGCACTTTGCTGCCTGGGAGGAGCCGGAACTCTTCGCCGAAGAGGTCAGGGCAGGCTTCAAGGCGATGCGTTTTCGGAACTAAGTTCGTCTCCAAGTATGGCGGACAACGAATTGGCCAGGGATTGGCGGCGGCGACCACCGGTTGGCAATCCTGACGGCGATTGATTGATGCCCGCCTCATTGGTCAAGTTCCGGGATATGCTGGCCATTCGCGGTGAGTATCGCAGGGCACCATTCGTCAAATCGCGATCTCGACAACGCCGCGATCACGAGTGTCGTTTGCGTCGGACCGAAACACGGCGCCTTTGCGTGAACGACCTCCTAAAGCGAGAAGCGCCCTCTTGACCTTCCACCGGACGCTGCTAATTAGAAAGCTGTCCCGCCCTTAAGACATCGGACGCGGGATGAACACTGGTGCCGGGCCCCTCTGGCGAGAGTTTTTACGGCGCTCTCGTGATGTCGGTACCGCCAGCAAATTAGCCGGCGGATTAGCTCCAATGAAAACTGATCTCATGCCTCACGCATGTGCCCCTTCGGCCGTGCGCATTTCCGTTTTGAAACCACATTTCTTCACCGAATCCGGCGTCGTTCGCGCGAAGGGGGCCCGTCGATGACACAGCCTCAATCGCATGCGAGCGCGCTCGGTTATTTCAAATGGGCCTTCATTGTCACGGCGGTGGGCCTTGTGCTCGGCGCCTGGCTTGGTTGGCAGTCGACCGGAACCATCGGCGGTATGGCCTCGGTCTTCTTCATCTGCACCGTGCTTGCGGTGCTCGAAATCTCGCTGTCCTTCGACAACGCGATCGTCAACGCCAATAAACTCAAGGACATGACGCCCGAGTGGCAGCATCGCTTCCTGACCTGGGGCATCATCATTGCCGTCTTCGGCATGCGCATCGTCTTCCCGCTGCTGATCGTCGTCATTGCGGCGAAGATCGGACCGATCGAAGCGATCGTTCTGGCGGCAAGCAAGCCCGAAGAGTACGCGCGCATCATGAACGACGCGCACCTGCCGATCGCAGCCTTCGGAGGCACCTTCCTGATGATGGTGGGCCTGACTTACTTCTTCGATCACGAGAAGGACGTGCACTGGATCAAGTGGGTCGAGAGCAAGATGGCCAGGTTTGCGACCATCAAGGGCATCGAAATCGCCTTCGTTCTCGCCCTTATTCTTGGCTTTTCGACTCTGCTCGAACCGGCAGAGGTCCACACGTTTGTCTATTCGGCGATCTACGGCCTGTTGACGTTCCTCGTGGTTGAGGTGGTCGGCGGTTTGCTCGATGCTTCACAACAAACCATGAGTGCGGCGGCAAAAGGCGGCTTTGGCGCCTTCCTTTACCTCGAAGTCCTCGATGCCAGCTTCTCGTTTGACGGCGTCATCGGCGCCTTCGCCCTGACGCAGAACCTCTTCGTCATTGCGATTGGCCTCGGCATCGGCGCCATGTATGTCCGTTCGATGACGATCATGCTGGTTGAGAAGGGAACGCTCAACGAATACCGCTACCTGGAACACGGTGCGTTTTACGCGATCCTGATCCTTTCGGTCGTCATGTACTTCCAGACGCTCGTCCACATTCCGGAAGTGATCACCGGTCTTGGTGGCGCGGCGCTCATCGGCATCTCGCTCTGGTCTTCGATCCGGTACAACAAGCGCGAACGCGAAATGGAACAGATGGAAACGCGGGATTCGCAGCAGCTGCGAGCCTGATAAGATCTTTGGATGTGACAACGAGCCCGGCGGACATGTCCGCCGGGCTTATTTTTTTCGAGACCAACCTCTCGACGGGGTGCAGTGGTTTTGCGTTAAAGCGGCTGCGCGCGAAGATACATATTTGTCGTTTTTTGAATGAACGACTTCTGTCGCTCAGCCGAGAGATCGAGCCGTAGATTGTGACCTAACGATTTCACGCCGCGAGCAGGGGAGGGGCGCACAAAGCCCCGACGCATTGGCGGGATGGGTAGGGAAGCGGTCGCGGCAGTATTTGCAAGTCACTTCGTCCGGAACGTGGCCCAGTTGCTTTGCACATATCGCTCGTCGATGCGCCGAAGACGCTAGACCCGCTCAAGCTCGGCGGGCGCGCCACCCGCGACGGTCGGCAATCTGCGGTCGCTCGACTAAGTGCGCCACTTCCTGGTCATTGAGATGATCCGGGCCGACGCCCTTGGCACTGCCACCCTGATGGGCATCTCATCAGATTGACAAATGTGCTACTGAGTAGCAAGTTAGGCTCAAAGGAGTTAAGCCGATGAGTGTGAAATCGTCGATCTCGCTGACTGAGCAGCAGGATTCGTTTGCCCGTTCGCTGGTGGAGAGCGGCCGGTATTCCAGCATGAGTTCCGTTCTTCAACAGGGCCTGGAACTACTTCGCCAAAAGACCGAAACTGAGGCCGTCGAAACGGCAGCGCTTCGCGAATTGGTCCAGCGGCGATTGAACGGACCAATGATTTCTGCGACGGAAATGGAAAGCCGCGTCGCGGCAATGATTGAGCGGAAGCGACGGGTTGTTCGTGTGGGCTCTTGAATATTCTGAGGATGCCGAACGCGATTTCGAGTTGATCTTCGATCATCTGTTCGACGCCTATGTCGAACTCGGGGACGCGCCTGACGAGGCGGTGGAGCGTACCGCTGAACGGATCCGCAAATTGCGTGTCGAAATCGATCGTCTCGTCGATACGCCTTATATCGGGACCCTGCGCCCCGATATTCATCCCGGGATCCGGTTTCTTCGGCGGGACAAGGCAGCTATTTGGTTTCTTCCGGTGGAACATAGCCGCGCAATCGTTGTCGCGGCAATTTTCTACGGCGCGCAGGACCACATCAGAAATATGCTCGCACGTATGCTGGCGGGGTAAGATTCCTACAGCCCCGTGGCCTTCGTCAAATTGACCCTAAATCGGTCGCGTCGGCGCTGGTATCTGCGGTTTATTTTCGCACTCGCATGGCCAAGCTGCTTTTGCACGTGGCGCTCGTCGGCTTCGGCCGAGGAGGCCAAGCCGGCGCGCAGCGGACAGATGTTCAGGAACGGCGCTGGAAACTCGACCTATCTCGTTGGGTCGTCGTGCCGCGCATTGCAAAACCGCGCGCCGCGCCGGATAAACATTCAATGCTGGCCAGTGATTTAAGGAATGTGCTTGAGGAGCTTTACGAGGCTGGTGCCTATCGGGTGCCGGCCGACGAAGTCTATTGGCCACGAGAACTGCATGCGGCGGTCTTTCGCGCCCTCAACATGCAATACATTACCCGAAGAGAAGGAGACGGCGGCCGTGTCGAGTTCTCGCTGACGCAAGCCGGCTACGAGGCGATCTGTGCCGAGGTGCCCTGGTCCCACATCCTGCGCCGGCGACTGCGGGATTTCTTCCTCTTCGGCAAAGGCCGCTAAGAGGCTTCGCCAAAATACGAAACTGCTTCGCGATCTCGCGAGCGCGGGCTGCTTTATCCAGGCGATGGCAAGGCACCCCTCAAGGCGTAGTCGGCGTCTCCGTGCTGAAGTCCGGAACGTTGATCGGGATCAAGGAATAAGCCGCTGATGGCGGTAGGCTTGAATGAAACTTGGAGAAGGAGGATCCCATGTTTCGCAATATTCTTATACCCACCGACGGTTCGCCGTTGGCAACAATCGCGGTCGATGCAGGCATAGCCTTCGCGAAGGAGGCCAGCGCAAAAGTGACCATCCTTGCCGTTACCGAACCATTCCATCTCTTTTCGGTCGATCCCCAGCAGGTGTCGGGCACGCGCGACGAATACGAAGCGCTGGCCAGCAAGCATGCCGCGGAAATGCTCGCGGCTTTGGCGCGCAAGGCAGAGGCGGAAGGCGTGGCGTGCCAGACGGAGCAGGTCAGCAGCCACGAGGTCTACCGCGCAATCATCGACCAGGCGACACACAAAGATGCCGATCTCATCATCATGGCGTCGCATGGTCGCGGTGGTGTCGGAAGCCTGATGCTCGGCAGCGTAGCTGCCAAGGTGCTGGCTCATTCGACGATACCGGTATTGATCTATCGCGCGAAGAAATGAGGCGACTTAGCGCGACGCGTCGTTATGTCCTGCGTACGCCGACAGTGGGGTTGAAGGCGTTCGCTAAGCCTGATGAGGCCGGGACGCGCTTTTCCAACATAGCAACGGCTCGGCGATCTACCGATCCCGAGCCGTTTATCCTTGGGAGGATTGGCGCGCCTTAGGCGCGTTGAAATTCATTAGTCGCGGCGCGTGTCCGGGAAGTTCGCCGGGTCGATGCCGAGGGTGCGCAGGTCGCTTGCCTTGGGGCGGCGGTGCCCTTCGACAGCGGCGGCGGCAGCGCTAGCAGCGCCGAGAACTGCGAACGCACGACCGATGAAACCCGTGTGGTAAGTTGTGGTAGCCATCTTCTTGCTCGCTTTCGTTTTCTCTTTGATGAGAAAAAGATGGGGGCTGGCCGGTCATGCTGCAATGCACAATTGGGCACGTCAGCCATGCAGGGAAAGCAGTCCGGTTGCTCGCGTCGAGGCACTACCCCATAAACGCACAACGGCCCGGCGATCTTCCGATCCCGAGCCGTTTTTCATCCTTGGGAGGATAAGGCACCCATTGGGCGCCGGAATTTTGTTAGCCGCGGCGCGTGTCCGGGAAGTTCGCCGGGTCAATGCCGAGGGTGCGCAGGTCGCTTGCCTTCGGGCGGCGGTGACCTTCGACAGCGGCGGCGGCAGCGCTGGCAGCGCCGAGAACTGCGAACGCACGGCCGATGAAACCCTTGTGGTAAGTTGTGGTAGCCATCTTCTTGCTCGCTTTCGTTTTCTCTTTGATGAGCAAAAGATGGGGTCTGCCCGGTCTTTTTGCAATGCACAATTGGACACTCCAGCCATGCAAACGAAGCAGGCCCGGTCGGTAGTGAAATCGACCGGGCCTGCGGATAGGCCTTGGGAGGAGGCGCTAATTCGGACAACTCCGAAAGGGGCTCCCGGAGGTGTTTTGCGAAGACGACTTAGTCTTCGTTCGCCGCCAGTTGCGAAAGCACCTCGCCACGACCGCGGGCCCTGAGGATCAGCGGTACGATCAGCGCAGCAGCGGCAATAACCAGAAGTACAGCTGCGATCGGCGAGGTGAACAGCACGCTGTAGTCACCCTGGCTGATGGCGAGCGCCCGGCGAAGCTGCTGTTCGGCCAGCGGACCGAGGATCAGGCCGACGACGACGGGGGCGATCGGATAACCGAAGACACGCATGGCGTATCCGAGAAGGCCGAAAGCGAGCAGCATGCCGAGTTCGTAGACGGATGGGTTGGCGCCGATGGTTCCCAGCGTCGCGAACAGCAGAATGCCGGCATAGAGCCACGGCTTCGGGATCGTCAGTAGCTTCACCCAAAGACCGATCAGCGGCAGGTTCAGGACCAGCAGCATGAAGTTGGCGATGAGCAAGCTGGCGATCAGGCCCCAGACGAGCTGCGGGTTGGTCGCAAACAGCAGGGGGCCCGGCTGCAGGCCGTATTGTTGGAAGCCGGCGAGCATGATTGCAGCTGTTGCTGTCGTCGGCAGGCCGAGCGTCAGGAGAGGTACGAGCGTTCCGGCGGCGGACGCGTTATTGGCGGCCTCGGGACCTGCAACGCCCTCGATTGCGCCATTGCCAAACTCTTCCGGATGCTTCGTCAGACGCTTTTCTGCAGCATAGGAGAGGAAGGTGCCGATCTCGGCGCCGCCAGCCGGCATGGCGCCGATCGGGAAGCCGATGATGGTGCCACGCAGCCAGGGCTTCCAGGAACGCGCCCAGTCGTTGGCGCTCATCCAGACGGAGCCACGAACTGCCTCGACCTTGTCGGGCCCCTTGTCGCCTTGCGCAGCGATGAAGAGCGTTTCGCCGATGGCGAACATGGCAACGGCGAGCGTCGTAACTTCGATGCCGTCAAGCAGTTCCGGAACGCCGAAGGAGAGGCGCGCCTGACCGGTCAACTGGTCGATGCCGACGGCGGAGAGTGCCAGCCCGACAAATAGCGACGTCAGGCCGCGAAGGGTGGAATCGCCGAAGGCCGAAGAGACGGTGACGAACGCCAGCACCATCAGTGCGAAGTACTCGCGCGGACCAAAGACCAGGGCCAGCTTGACGATATAGGGCGCGATGAAAGCGAGGCCGAGCGTGGCGATGAGGCCGGCGACGAATGAGCCGATCGCAGCTGTCGCCAGCGCCGGGCCGCCGCGTCCGGCGCGCGCCATCTTGTTGCCCTCGAGCGCGGTCACGATCGACGCGCTTTCGCCGGGCGTGTTCAAGAGGATCGACGTGGTCGAGCCGCCATACATGCCGCCATAGTAGATGCCGGCGAACATGATCAGCGAACCGCCGGGATCGAGCCGATAAGTAACGGGCAGGAGGAGAGCCACTGTCAGCGCGGGCCCGATGCCGGGCAGAACGCCGACGGCGGTTCCGAGCGTGACGCCGATCAGCGCATAGAGCAGGTTCATCGGCTGGGCAGCAACCAGCAATCCCTGCAGCAGGAAATCAAAAGTAGCCATGGTCGTCGGCCCTCTTAGAAGAACAGGCGTTCAAGCGGCCCCGCGGGCAGCGACAGTTGCAGGAGCTTGGCGAAAATCACCCAGACGACGAAACAGAGCACGATGCCGACGGGGAGAGAAAACCAAAGCTTGCGTTTGCCGAAACCGCGCGCGGTCAGCGCGAACAGAATGCCGGTGGCGATCGAAAAACCCGCGACTTTCAGCAGGAGCATCTGGGCAGCCAGGCCGCCAACGATCCAGATGACCGGAGCAACCTCCTGGCGTTCACGCTCCGGAAAATCGCCGCGAAACGCTTCGAAGCCCGTCCAGATAGCGAGAGCGAGAAGACAGCAGGCGATCGCGTAGGGGACCGTCGTCGGTCCGACCTGGGAGTAGCCGGCAGCGCCTGCCAGGCGCGACACATCCCAAAAAATGAGGCCAGCGATAGCGCCGAGAACCACCGCGATGAAGAGCGCCGCCCGATCCGGGCGACGCGTTGCGGTTGAAGGGTGATGCCCCTTGGTCATTTCACCAGTCCAATGTCCTTGAGAACACCTTCGGTTGCCGCAACGTCCTTTTCGAGCTGGGCGTTGAAGGCATCACCGGCGAGATAGCTGTCCTGCCAGCCCTTGGTCTTCAGAACTTCCTGCCAGCCGGCGGACTTCGCAAGCTTCTCGATATCGGCCGAGACGGCAGCCTTCTGCTCATCCGACAGTCCCGGAGCGGCTGCGACCATCCGCCAGTTTTCGACGACTACGTCGAGGCCCGATTCCTTGAGTGTCGGAGCGTCGACGCCCGCAATGCGCTCGGGGCCCGATACGGCGAGCAGGCGAAGCGTGCCGGCCTTGACCTGAGATTCGAATTCGCCGTAGCCGGAAACACCGGCGGTCACCTGGCTGCCAAGGATTGCGGCAAGCGCTTCACCGCCGCCGGAATAGGCGATGTAGTTGATCTTGGTCGGGTCGACACCGGCAGCCTTGGCGATCAGGCCAACGGCGATATGGTCGGTACCGCCGGCCGAGCCGCCTGCCCAGGAGACTGCGCCCGGATCTTTCTTCAGGGCTGCGACGAGGTCGGCCATCGTCTTGATGTCCGATGCGGCCGGCACGACGACCGCTTCATATTCGCCGGTGAGGCGAGCGATCGGCGTCACGTCCTTAAGGGTGACCGGGGACTTGTTGGTGAGGATCGCGCCGACCATGACGTAGCCGCCGACGATCAGGGCGTTCGCATTGCCCTTCTGCTGGCTTGCGAACTGGGCGAGGCCGATGGTGCCGCCGGCACCCGGAACGTTCTGAACTTGAACGTTGCCGGAGATGCCTTCCTGCTGCATGACGGTCTGTAGCGAGCGTGCCGTCTGGTCCCAGCCACCGCCCGGGTTTGCCGGCGCGATGATGGTGTAGTCAGCGGCGACAGCCGGCAGCGACATGGCGCCGGCGAGAATCGTTGCGAGGAAAAAGTGTTTCAAGGTCAGTCCTCCGTGAGGCGCGTTTTCACCGCGCACGTTGTTGCTCAGTGCGAACGGGGAGACGGCGACGGGTTCTTTCGACCCTTGTCGCTTGACCGGATTGGTGGCTTCCTCCCAGTGCGCAACCGGCGACCCGCCTCCACGGGTGCCAGTGACCCTAAGGCAACATAGAAAGCTGACATTTAGCTGACATCAAGCCCCGAATGCGCTTTTCGGTGCGTGACGTTTACGAAATCTTAGATTCTTGGCCGCGCCAACGAGGGAGATAGCCTCTGTCAGCCTCGGTGGCCGAGTTCGGAGAGGTTGATCCACCGGGAAATGGGCGAATCGAAACCTCGGAGCCGAGGTGCCGGTTCCACGTATGATGGCAGCGATATCGCGAGGACGGCAAGCTGTGGTAGTGTCGCGCCGGCCACCCCGAAGACCTGTTCGCCCCGAGACCTGATCGAAAGGATGGAGCAATGATCAAGACAGCCAACTCCAAGATCGCCAATGTGACATCGAAGCGACCAACAAAGGGAAACGCCACGCGGACGCGAGTGTCAGTCAAAAAGGAAGGCGAAAAAGAGGAGAAGGGACAGGCGGTTGCAGATCAGCCGAAATTGCTTTCAGGCGGAAATCCCCAGATCGCCAAGGGCTATGGCGATGCGCCGGTGCAGGCCTATATCGCCGCCATGCCGGGCTGGAAGAGTGCGGTCGGGCGCCATCTCGACCAGCTTATCATGCGCGCCGTCCCGAAGGCGCAAAAGGCCGTGAAGTGGAATTCGCCGCTTTATGGCATGGAGGGCGACGGATGGTTCCTCGGCGTTCACTGCTTTGCGAAATACATCAAGGTCGCGTTCTTCAATGGCGCGGCCCTCAGCCCGCCGCCACCTGTCGAATCCAAGATGGCAAATGCGCGCTATTTCCATATCCACGAAAAAGACGAGATAGATGAGGCACAATTCAGCGATTGGGTAAAACAAGCGAGCCAATTGCCCGGCGAAAGTATGTGAGCGGAATGTCAGTGACGTCGTGCAGAGCGCACCCCGCGTGATGTGTGATACCTGCGTGGAGATGATCGGATGAAGAAAGCAACGGGAAAGATGCCGAAGACTGATGCGGTGGAGGGAGAAGCGCCTGCCTCCGAACGGATCGATGCCAGGATAGCTGAACTGGGCGACTGGCGGGGAGAGATGCTTGGGCGGGTTAGGAAGCTCATCAAGGAGGTCGATCCCGAGATCGTCGAGGAATGGAAATGGAGAGGCGTTCCGGTTTGGGAACATGCGGGAATTATCTGTACCGGCGAGACCTACAAGGCGGTGGTGAAGATGACCTTCGCCAAGGGCGCATCACTGGAAGATCCCTCGGGTCTCTTCAATTCAAGCCTCGACGGCAATACCCGGCGGGCGATCGATATCCACGAGGGCCAAAGGATCGATGAGGACGCTTTGAAGGCCCTCATTCGAGCTGCCGTGGATCTGAACCTGTCGGTACAAGCCGAACGTAGCGGCCGCTCCAGGAAGAAAGCCTGACGTTCCCATTCAGGGCGCCGCCGAATTGGCGCGCGCCCTGATTTCAGTGGAGCCGCAGGACTTCGTTCCATTTGGCGATCAGACGCGAGCGCTTTACCTGGTCGAGATAGACCATCAGTCCGGGGCTAACGGGAACCGGGCGCAATTGAGCGCCGAGCATTTCCTGCATGGTGTTTGCGGTATTTTCTCCGGCGACCTCTGGGCTGACGGCGGCGATCTGCAGTTCGCGCGCCATGATCGTCTGTCCTTCCTTGGACATGAAGAATTCGAGATAGCGGCGTCCGAGGTCCGGAGAGGCCGAGGCCTGGGGAACGAGGCCAATTCGCGACATCACTACCGTGTAGTCCTTGGGCAGAACGATCCCGACATCCGGATGCCGCGCTGCCCAGTCCGCCGCGTAGGAGCCAAGGATATTATAGCCGAGCACGAAGCGCCCGTCGGCAACACGCTCGAGGATGGCTTCGCTGGTGGAATAGAGCTTGACGCCAGCGGCACCCATGGCCTGGATCACATCCCAGATATCGCCGAACTGCTCCTGGTCACGTGCCATGAAGAGGAAACCGACGCCGGAGCGCTCGATGTCGTAGGTTCCGATGCGGCCGAAGACGCTGGCGCCCTGGCGCTTGAGGTAATCGACGAATTCGGAACGCGTGGACGGTGGTTTTTCCGTCGTGAAACTCGGCTTGTGATAGACGAAGACGGCCGGTTCGAAGGTCAGCGCATAAGCCGTGTTGCGCCAATTCGCCCAGGCGGGCCAGCGGTCGCTCATCGGCAGGTCGCTGCGCTGGGCATAGCCATCGTTGCTGAGCTTGACTTGCAGGTCCATGGCGGAAGAAAAGGCGAAGTCCGCCGTCTTCATGCCGGCATCCGTCTCCTTGATGATGCGGTCATAGATCTCGCCGGTCAGCATATCTTCGTAGCGCACAGTGACATCCGGATTGGCCCTCTGGAAGCCGATGATCATCGGCCGGGCGAGAGGCTCATCGAGCGAGGAATAAACCACCAGCGTGCGCGCATCGGAGTTGCCGGAAAGGGCTGGAAATATGATCGGCGCCGCAAGGAGCAGTCGGGGGCAAAGGGCAAAAAAAAGAAGAGAAATCAAGAACCGCATGAATCCACAATGCCTCAGCGTGTCACCGTTCACAAGCAAGGCGTCGCCGGATAAGGTGGATCGGGGAGTGACGATATTTGCGTATCTTGCTTGTTGAGGACAACCAGGACCTGGCCGAGGGCCTGTCTGCCATTTTGCGTGGCAGCGGCTACGCCGTCGATGTTGTGAGTGATGGCGCGTCGGCGCATGCGGTTGCGGCAACTGAAACCTTCGATCTGGTCATCCTCGATCTCAACCTGCCGGAGATGGACGGGCTCGACGTTTTGCGGGCGATGCGCGCCCGGCAGAACCGCGCGGCGGTGCTGATCCTCACGGCTCGGGGCGCGCCCGAGGAGCGGATCAAGGGTCTCGATCTCGGCGCCGACGATTACATGATCAAGCCCTTCGACGTTGGCGAACTCGAAGCGCGGGTGCGCGTGTTGCTGCGCCGGCAGGCGGGGCTCCGGGCCTCGACCGTGAGCTATGGCAATGTTTCGCTCGATCTCAATACGCGCAGCTTCTCCTCAGGCGGCGTGCCGATCGAGATCCCGGCGCGCGAACTCGGGCTTCTCGAACTCCTGTTCATGCGGGCCGGAAAGGTGGTTGCCAAGGACGCGATCATGCAGTCGCTGACCGGCTTCGACGATGATTTGAGCTCCAACGCGATCGAGCAATATGTCAGTCGGCTGCGCAAGCGGCTGGCGCCGCATGGCCTCACAGTTCGCACGGCCCGCGGCATCGGCTACTACCTCGACAAGATGGCCGGGCCGGAATGAAGGCGACGGTCTACTCCCTCCGCCGGCGCCTGCTTGGCTGGCTGCTGATTTCGACGGTCGTCATCGGCGTCATAGCGCTCACGGACACCTACCGCGAGGCTGTGACGACCGCCAACGTTGTCTCCGACCGCGTGCTCGCCGGCTCCGCGTTGGCGATCGCGGAACGCGTGGTCGTCGCGGAGGATGGCTCGCTCGAGGTCGATATTCCCTATGTTGCCCTGGAGATGTTGACCTCTGCGGCGCAGGACCGTGTTTTCTACAGGGTCGACGGACCGCCCGGCCAGTTCATCACGGGTTACCAGACGCTTCCATCGCTTGCGGAAGAGCCGGGGACATCCACGACCTTTGCGGATTCGACCTTTCGCGGCGAACCGATCCGCATCGCGGCGCTCCGCCGATCCGCCTCGACCGGGATCAATTCGGTACCCTTTGTCGTGACCGTTGCCGAAACGACGATCGCGCGGCGGCAACTTGCGCAGACCATCCTTTTCCGCTCGGCGCTGCGCCTCGGCATGATGATCGCAGGTGCTGCAGTCATCGTCTGGATCGCAGTCACGTTTTCACTGCGCCCGCTCTACCGGCTCGGAGATGCGATTTCGGAGCGTAATCCGGATGATCTGCACCCTATCGGAGAACGCGTACCGAACGAAGTCCAGGGGCTCGTCGATACCGTCAATTCCTTCATGGGACGCCTGCAGTCGGCCCTCGATGCGCTACGCAATTTCACCGGCAACGCCAGCCATCAACTCCGCACGCCGCTTGCGATTATTCGAACCCAGCTCGCCCTGGCGCAGCGCGCAGGGTCGATCGAGGAAACGCATGGCGCGGTGAAAAAGGCCGATGAAGCGGTCGCCAATGCCGAACGCATCCTGGGCCAATTACTGCTGATGGCGAAAATCGACGCGGCCGGGAAGAACGAGGCGCGGATGCTGGGGCGCGTCGATCTCGTCGATCTCGTGCGCGAGATCACGGCAGAACATGTACCCGCGGCAGGCGAAGCGGATATTGATCTCGGTTTCGACGGCGACGGCGAAGCCTTTATTCGCGCCGAGCCGCTGCTGGTGGCCGAGATGCTCAAGAATCTGATCGGCAACGCGCTGCTTTATGCCGGCCGGGGTGCGGAGGTGACAACGCGCGTACTCGCCGAAGGCGGTTCGGTGTCGCTCGAGGTGGAGGATAACGGGCCGGGAATTCGGCCGGAAATGCGCGAATCGGTGCTCCGCCGCTTCGAGCGCGGAGGCAGCGAAGCGCCGGGCTCGGGGCTTGGTCTGCCGATCGTCGAGGAGATTGCCGAACTCTACGGCGCGACGACCCGTCTCAGCGAGGGGGCCGATGGCCGGGGCCTCAAGGTGACCATCCTCTTTCCAGCGGGCTAGTCACAGATCGGCTCTGTCGGGCCGGCTCTGTCCGGCGCCGCGATTGCGGGCCGGATGAGCAAAAACCATCTGCAGGCCGTCAGGTCGACACGCCCAAAATGGTTGCAGCATTTTCGATTGTTTGCTTAGCGGCCGCGGTGGCCGAAGAGGGAAGCTGTCTCGCGGGTCTGTACCCGCAGCATCGCGTTCCAAAGCTGTAGAACGAAACGCGGCTGAAACTGGCTCGCAAGCTTGCGCTGCGACAACATGATAAGTCTCCGATAGTTTTGGACGCCTGCCGTATAGTGCATTGGCGGGGATTTTGCCAGAGCGCTCGCGCCGGGGCAGCTGTGCGCGCCAAGCATATGTGGAAAACGGCTTAAGGCGGACGAAATACCTGTCGGCGAAAAAGAAAGTGCCGGGATGATTTTCATCATCCCGGCCAGTTGGCTTCACTGGGAGGAGAGGTCTTCTTTGGAGGATTAGGCTTTCTTGCGGTTCTTCTGTCGGTAGACGTCGATCACCACGGCCGCGACGATAATCAGGCCCTTGACGATTTCCTGGTAGTAAGCGTCGACGCGAAGGAAGGTGAAGCCCGAGGTCATCACGCCAAGGATGATCGTGCCGATCACCGTGCCGGTGATGCGGCCGACGCCGCCGGTGAGCGAGGTGCCGCCGATGACGGTCGCGGCGATCGCATCCAGTTCGTACATGACACCCATGCCGGCCTGTGCGGTCTGGGCGCGGGCAGCGGTGACGACGCCGGCGAGGCCCGCCAGCATGCCGGCAATGGCATAGACCTTGATGAGGTGCGCTTCGACATTGATACCCGAGACGCGTGCTGCCTGGACGTTGGCTCCGATCGCATAGGTGAACTTGCCATAGCGGGTGTAGCGCAGCGCAATGTGGAAGATGATCGCGACGACGAGGAAGACGATCACGGGCCAGATGCCGGTGCCGATGAAGTTGAACTGTTCGGTGAGGCCGGAGACCGGCTGGCCCTTGGTGTACCACTTGGAGATACCGCGTGCCGACACCATCATGCCGAGCGTGGCGATGAACGGCGGGATCTTCGTGCGGGCGATGAGCTGGCCGTTGATGAAGCCGGCAAGAAGGCCGATACCAATGCCAAGTCCGATCGGAACGATCGCCGGCATGTCGGTCAGCGATGGATAGAGCGCGCGGGGCCAGGTGGAGGCCTGGGCAACGCTTGCGGAGATCATCGCCGTCATGCCGACGACGGAGCCGGAGGAAAGATCGATACCGCCGGTGATGATGACCTGGGTCACTCCGACGGCGATGATGCCGATCACCGAAACCTGCAGGATCATGATCGTCAGGCGCTGCGGGTTCATCAGGAAGCTCTGGCCGACGAAGATCCAGCCCAGCACCTCATAAACCAGCGCAATGCCGATCAATACGAGGAAGATGTTGAATTCGGGGGGCAGGCGGCGCTTTGCGCCGGTAAGCGGTGTGCTCGCGCCCTGTGCGGCGACATTGGTATCCATATTCATTCCTCCCTTTCGTCGGGTCGCTTCCCGCTCAGCTCGCGGCGAGCTCCATGACCTTGATCTGGGTTGCTTCCGCCCTGTCGAGGAAGCCGGTGACACGGCCCTCGTGCATGACCATGATGCGGTCGCTCATGCCGAGCACCTCTGGCATTTCCGAAGAAATCATGATGACGGCGACACCATTGCGTGCGAGTTCGGTGACGAGGCGGTGGATTTCCGCCTTGGCGCCAACATCGATGCCGCGCGTCGGCTCGTCGAGGATCAGGATGCGCGGATTGGTGAGCAGCCAGCGGCCGATCAGCACTTTCTGCTGGTTGCCGCCGGAGAGGTTCTCGATGCGCTCCTGCAGGTTTGGCGTCTTGACGCGCAGCTTGCGGCTCATCTCTTCGCAGGCGGCAGTAATCTGCTTTTCGGTGACGAAGCCGCCCTTGACGAAGCGATCCTGGAGCACGGCAATCTGCATGTTCTCGAGGATGTCGAGGATCAGAAGACAGCCGGTGTCCTTGCGGTCCTCGGTCAGGAACGCCATGCGGTGCCTGATTGCAGTGTTTGGGCTATTGATTGAAAGGGTCTTTCCGTCGATCGAAATCGTGCCGGAACTTGCCGGCGTCACGCCGAAGAGCGTCTCGGCGACGTTCGAGCGGCCGGAACCGACGAGGCCGGCAATGCCGAGGATTTCGCCGGCGCGAACATCGAAGGAGACATCGCGAAAGACGCCGTCGAGCGCGAGGTTCTTCACCGACAGGACGACGTCGCCGATCGGCACTTCCTCCTTCGGGAACATCTGGGTGATTTCGCGGCCGACCATCATGCGGATGATGTCGTCGCGGGTGACGTCGCTCGAGGCATGCGTGCCGATAAATTTGCCGTCCCGAAACACCGAGAACTCATCGGCGATTTCGAAGAGTTCGTTCATCTTGTGGGTGATGTAGACGATGCCGATCCCTTGTTCGCGCAGATCACGGATGATCTCGAAGAGGTGCGCGACCTCGCGCTCGGTCAGCGCAGAGGTCGGTTCGTCCATGATCAGCACGTCGGATTCATAGGAGACCGCCTTGGCGATCTCGACCATCTGCCGGTTGGCCACGGAGAGATGGCGCACCTCGATTTCCGGATCAATCTTGATCTTCAGGCGATCGAACAGCCGGGCGGTGATGCGGTTCATCTCGCCGTGGTCGACGAAGCCGAAGCGGTTCTTCGGTTCACGGCGGATCCAGATGTTTTCCGCCACCGTCATGAACGGCATCAGGTTCAGTTCCTGATGGATCATCGCGATGCCGTTTTCGAGCGCGTCGAGCGGCGATTTCAGTCTGATGTCGACGCCCTTCAACCTGACTTCGCCCTTGTCGGGCGTATAGATGCCGGCGAGGATCTTCATCAGCGTCGACTTGCCGGCGCCGTTTTCACCCATCAGCGCATGGACCGTGCCGCGCTTGAGCTTGAACTCGACGTCGTCAAGGGCGACGACACCCGGGAATTCCTTGCGGATGCCTTCCGCAAAAAGCAGATATTCGGCCTTCGGCACGGCGCCGCTGGCGCGCACTGCTGCCATCGTTGTCGGACTGAGCGTCATTTCCTTGCCTCCCCCGTCGTTTCCGGCTGTCGCGGAAAAGTCCTCATCGCTGGCGGGTCACCAGCTCGTTTGATCGCGGGTCGCATCCACAAGGACGCGGATATCCGCTGCGGGACTTGCATTTAAACGAGAGCGCGGGATACCCCGCGCTCTCGCCGCAGGTGATCAGTTCTTCGCCTGATACTTGTCGAGAGTTTCCTTGGTCACCAGCTCGAAGGGAATGTAGACCTTCTTGTCGACCGTTTCGCCCTTGGCGAGTTTCAAGGCGGCGTCAACCGAACCCTTGCCCTGGCCGGCGGCGTTCTGGAACACCGTCACGTCGAGGTCGCCCGCTGCCATTGCGGCGAGTGCGTCCTGCGTCGCGTCGATGCCGCCGATGACGACGGAGTCCATCGAGCGGCCGGCGGACTTCAGCGCCTGGATCGCACCGATCGCCATTTCGTCATTGTTCGCAATGACGGCATCGAATTCAACGCCGGCCGAGAGCCAGTTCGTCAGAAGGTCCGACCCTTGCGTACGCGACCAGTTGGCCGTCTGCTCCTCGACGATCTCGATACCCTTGCACTGGTCGGTCGCGAGCACGTCGTGAATGTCCTTCGTGCGCATACGGGCGGCCTGGTTGGACAGTTCGCCCATCATGACGACGGCCTTGCCCTTGCCGCCAAGCATCTTGCAGATTTCCTGCGTCTGCAGCGTGCCGGATTCCTGTTCGTTCGACGCGACGAAAGCCTGCTTTTCCGGCAGGGTGTCGACGTTGACCGGCTCGCGGTTGACGTAGACGAGCGCAATGCCGGCGTCTGCTGCAATCTTCGACATGGCTGCCGTCGCATCGGTATCGACCGGGTTAACGATGATGGCGGTCACGCCGGCTGCGATGAAGTTCTGGATCTGGCTCTGCTGCTTCGAGACGTCGTTCTGCGCGTCTTCGATCTGCAGTTCGACGCCGTCGAGCGTCTTGGCGTAATCGGACATGCCGTTGCGCAAGACCGTTAGGAAGTTGTCATCGAAAAGGGCCATCGACACGCCGATGGTCTCGGCATGCGCAGCTGTCGACATCATCACGGCCAGCGCTGTACCCAGCACGAATTTCTTCATTGTCTCTCTCCTCCACAATGGTGCCCGGCGACACCTTCTCCTGCCGGGAGCGCAATCCTTGATTGCACTCATTCACATTGAAAGCGCCACTCCCGTTACGCCTTCGGATAAAACGGAATAAACGAACCAGTAAATCGTGATTACGGAATATGTATTCCATTTTATGGGAGCGCCGTCAAGACCTGTTGCGGCGCCCCGCATCGTTTTCCCGCAGTCAGGCCGCGGCGGATCAGATCCGGGTTTGAATGTGGTCCACACTCTGCCTGATCGCAGCCGCCGGATCTGCGACCGCGTGAACTTCGGCGGCAAAGGGTTCGAAGGAAAGCGGCCCTGCATAGCCCTCGGCACGCAGGCGCCGGATCTGGCCGACGTTGTCGAGAAGGTCGTCCTGATCGACCAAAACGCGATGCGAGTCGCGCAGATCGGAAACGGCGACCCGACGGTCGGTTACGCCGGAAATATGCACGAGCCCGGTCATCTCAGGATATATTGCGGGTTCGCCCGCGAGGTGGTGATGGAACGTATCGTGCACCAGTCGGAAGGTACTTTCTCCTCCGACCGCCTCGATCCCCTCGACAGCCTCTGTCTTCGAGTGCAGAGAGCAGATTTCGAAGCCCAGCGGCTCGACAAGGCCGATAATTCCGGCCGATTCGAGCATCGGTTTCAGCGCGGCAAGCGCTTCACGAAGGTTTGCCTGTCGCTCGCCGTCCGCCTGGCCGGAGCCATCGTTGACGGGCACGAGCACGAGGGCCTTGGCGCCGCAGTCGCGCGCATAAGCTATCAGCTCTCCGGCTTCTTTCTGACGATCCGAATTCCACTCGTTGAAGCGCTGCAACGCGTTGATCGAGATAATTGTAATGCCATTGCGACTGGCAAGCGCCGCTACATCCTTGGCCGGCGTGCCGTCGATGATGGCATTGCCCGAGAGGTCGTTGCGGATCTCGACGGAGGAGATCCCGAGGGATTTGGCAAGTTCGAAGAAGGCGCCGAGCGGAAGACCGGGCGTGGTCATATGATTGAGGGCGAAGGGCAGGGTTGTCACGGGAATGTCTCCTCCAGTGGGACGGGTCACACGTTGTAAATGGAATGTTCATTCCATTTACAACGTCGCGGACATTTCACCAACTGCTGGAGGACAGTCAAAGAGCGAGTGACGCAAAGGACTTGCATTGCTGCAATATTGCCTTTCGTTAATGATTGGATTCTATCATCCTTCGCTAGATATTTTCAGGCGTGAAGAGATCGAAGGGCAGGAAGGTCTGCCCTGGGGCGCCCGTCGGACCTTTGTCGACCGCATCAAGATTGACTGTTTCGCGCGCAAGCGTCGCTGTTGGGGTTGAGATCGCCAGCATGGTAACACTGCTCCCAATGGCCGCGCATTCAAGTTCGCAATTGCATTTTGGGAGGTGAAATGGTTTCTGGCCGCAGGAAGTCGAGGACTTCGCGGCTTGAGACATCGGAATGAAAGTACTGGACGAAGTATATCTGGAGGCTGGGCGATCTTGGCATCCGAAATGGGGTGCCAGGATCGGGGCGACCTATTTTGTGCATCAGGCTTTCCCCTGGTTGCGGCACTACCTTGGTGATGCGCCCCTTCACTCGACGTTGTCGCCTTCGCTCGATGGGATCGTCTCTTGGGGTGGTCGCTTACCGGCGAAGGCCGCTCACCGCATCGCAAGCCTGAGAGGTCTGCCACACTGGCACCTCGAAGACGGCTTCCTGCGCTCGGTAGGGCTCGGCAAAGAAGGCAGTGTACCCATCTCGATTGTCATCGACGACAAGGCGCTACCCGTCGATGCGGGTCGCGGCTCGCGTCTAGAGTTGCTGATCGCCGAAGCGGGTCGTACGGCGCCAGCGGACATAGGGGCGGCCATTCGAGAGGCGCTGGTGCGCTACAAGCTCTCTAAATACAATAATCTGCCTCATCGTAGCCCGCGCATCGAACGCACTGGTCGGCGCAGGATACTGCTCGTGGATCAGGTGTACGGAGATGTCTCCGTCGCAAAGGCGCTTGGGTCGCAACAGTCCTTCCATCGCATGCTGGAAGACGGCCTCGATAGCGGCGCTCAATGCGTTGTCCGCACCCATCCTGACGTTATTGCAGGTCACCGACGCGGCTACATGACCGAGCGGGCAGCCAAGGCGTCGGGCGTCATCTTAATGGCGGACAAAGTTTCGGCGGCCTCAATCCTTGACGTCGTTGATGAGGTCTGGACAGTCTCCAGCCAAATGGGCTTCGATGCACTTCTGCGTGGACTGCCTGTTCGTTGCTATGCAACGCCATTTTATGCGGGTTGGGGTCTTACCGACGACCGATCGGGCAAGGCATCGGGCGACGCGCTTCTCCGCAGGTCCGCTTCGCGCCCAACACTCGATCAGCTCACCTTTGCCGCATTAAGCCTCTATCCGGTTTATCGTCACCCGGAGACCTGGGAACAATTGGACGCACTGACCGCTATCGACCACTTGGTGAGGGAAATTGCGCGGACGCGGCGCGAGGCGTAATGGCCTTCAGCCTTGCCAACCAGTCGCATCCTATATGTTCTCGGGGGTAAAGAGGTCAAACGGCAGAAAGGTTTGTCCTGGGGCGCCCGTCGGGCCTTTATCGACGGCCTGGATCATCAGATAGATCGTTTCGCGGGCAAGCGTCGCGGTCTGGGTTGAGATCGCCAGCGTGACGACATCATCTCCGAGGGCCGCCCGGGACTCCGGCGTCAATTCGTTGACGACGGCAATAAGCTTGCCTTCCAGCTTTTCCTCGCGGATTGCCGAGATGGCACCTTCCATGCCCCCGCCGCAGACGTAAAAGCCGATCAGATCCGGATGGCGTTGCAAAAGGTTCAGTGTTGCCTCGTGCGTGATCTCGGCCGTATCGAGATTGACCATCGTATCAAGCACTTCGAAATCCGGTGCGTGTTCACGAAAATAGGAGCGGAACCCAATCTCTCGAAGTTCGTGGCCGAGGAAGCGATGGCTGCCGACGAAGGCCGCGACCTTGCCGGGGCGTTTGGCTGCCTTGGCGATCATCCATGCCGCGGTACGGCCGACCTTGTGGTTATTGAGCCCGACATAACCTTCACGCACGCCAGCAGCGAAGTCCGAAAGCAGCGAGAAGACGGGGATCCCGCGCTCCTTCAACTCCTCGATGGCGGCCGTCACCGCCGGATAATCAGGAGCAACGAGCGCAACCGCCTGGTTTCGCGCCGCAGCCGCACGAAGCTTTTCCGTAATCGCCGTTGGTGTCGAATTTGCTACGAAGTCGACCTGGGCGAAAACACGTGCGTTTGACCGCGAAAGCGCCGCGGTTTCGATCTCCTTTGCAACCGCCTTGTAGAACGACTGCTCCGGCTTCTGCAGCACGAAGCCAAGTCTGTACTGCGGCAGGTCCTCGAAGACGCGCTGCCGGATGAGGCCAACCGCGTGGTAGCCGATAGACTTGGCTGCCTCGTAGACACGGCGCGCAGTCTCCTCTCGCACCGGATGCCGTCCGTTCAGGACGCGATCGACAGTCGCGACGCTGACACCGGCGGTCCGTGCGAGGTCGGCAATGGTCGGACGGTTGCTCATCGCTTCTCCTGATAGGTTTGCATCACAGATGATATGCGTCAGATGACATCATTTGAGAGAATATATCATTGCTGCATTGAGACCTAGCAAAAGTCAACCTATCGTCATTGCACGACATCGGACACTCCTGGCCAAACTGGCCGGATCGCAGGGAGGAGAGCAAATGGCGATGGTTCCAACGAAGCGAGATTACAGTCTCCTCGGGCGCGATGCCCAGGCGGCCGTCGCCAATGGCCTCTCGGCCGCAGAGTGGTATCACACGGAGATCCCGCGCAAGCAGATGAAGGAACTGATGAAGCGTGAGGACGGACCCGCCATCCGCGATACCGCGATCTGGCTCGGTTGCCTCGTTCTTTTCGGTGGGCTCGGCATCACCTTCTGGGGCACCTGGTGGGCTGTTCCGTTCTTTCTCGCCTATGGCGTTCTCTACGGCTCGGCCTCCGATAGTCGCTGGCACGAATGCGGGCACGGCACCGCGTTCAAGACGATGTGGATGAACAACGCCGTCTACCAGATCGCCTGCTTCATGATCATGCGCAATCCCGTCACCTGGCGTTGGAGCCACACCCGTCATCACACAGACACGGTCATTGTCGGCCGCGATCCCGAGATTGCCGTCATGCGGCCGCCGGATCTCCTGCGCCTCGTCTTGAACTTCTTCGGCATTCTCGATGTCTGGCATGCAATGGTCGACATGGTTCGCAACACGCTTGGCATCATCAGTGTCGGGGAGGCGACATTCATCCCTGAAATGGAACAGCCGAAGGCAATCCTCGTTGCCCGGATCTGGTTCGCCATTTACTCAGCAACGATCGCGCTCTCGCTCTACCTCGGTTCGATCCTGCCGCTGATGTTGATCGGTCTGCCGCGGCTTTACGGCGCCTGGCACCATGTGCTGACAGGGCTGCTGCAGCACGGCGGTCTCGCCGACAACGTGACGGACCATCGGTTGAACAGCCGCACGGTCTACATGAACCCGGTGAGCCGCTTCGTCTATTGGAACATGAACTACCATGTGGAGCACCACATGTTCCCGATGGTGCCTTATCACGCCCTTCCGAAGCTTCACGCCATGATCAAGCACGACCTGCCGGAGCCGAACCCGTCGATGCTGCATGGCTATCGCGAGATGATCCCGGCCTTCCTGCGGCAGCTGCGCAACGAGGATTATTTCTTGAAGCGCGAACTGCCGGCGACGGCGAAGCCTTATCGGGAAGAGTTTCACAGCGACGCGATCGTGCACGCAGCCGAATAACCAACGAACTTAGCAAACGGGAGGAAGTCATGAGCGGAAACTGGCTTGAAGTCTGCGCGGCCGACGAAATCGACGAGGAAGACGTCATCCGATTTGATCACGAAGGGCGCACCTTCGCGGTCTACCGGAGCCCGGATGACGAATACTTCGCGACCGACGGGCTTTGCACGCACGAGCACATCCATCTGGCGGATGGCCTGGTGATGGACGACATCATCGAATGTCCGAAGCACAACGGTCGCTTCAACTACAAGACCGGCCAGGCCAAGGGCGCTCCAGTCTGCGTCAACCTGAGGACCTATCCGGTGAAGGTCGAGGCAGGAAGCGTGTTCATCGCGATCGCTTGATCGCGGCTTCAACGCGAAGAACTCGGCGAGAGCGGGCAGGGAGGTTGAAATGGGTGGAATCGTCATTGTTGGTGCCGGTGAATGTGGCGCGAGAGCCGCCTTTGCCCTGAGGGGGAGGGGCTACAACGGCAAAATCACGTTGATCGGCGCCGAGCCGCACCTTCCCTACGAAAGGCCGCCGCTTTCGAAGAATGGCCTCAAGGAACAGGTTCAGCCGAAATATGTCGCCGATGCCGAGCGCTACGCGACTGCAACAGTCGACGTACTGACCGACACCCCAGTCAAGGCCATTGATCGCGTCGCCAAGCGCGTGGAACTCGTCGATGGCGGCAGCATCGCTTATGACCGGCTATTGCTGACGACCGGCTCCCGAGCGCGAACGATACCGGGAACCGATGATGCGTCTCGGCGCGTTCGCACGCTCAGGACGCATTCCGACGCCGAGGAAATCCGCCGCGAACTTCTGCCCGGGCGGAGGCTTGTCATCATCGGTGGTGGATTTATTGGGCTGGAACTGGCGGCGACGGCGCGCAGTCTCGGCGCAGACGTCGTCCTGATCGAAGGGCTGCCACGCATCCTTTCACGCGGCGTGCCGGCTGAGATCGCGACCGTCGTCGCAGAGCGGCACCGCACGGAAGGCGTCGACATACGTTGCGACACGAAAATCGATCGCATCGATACTGATGAGAACGGTGTGCAGATCCTGCTTGCGAACGGACAATCGGTCGATGCAGATTTCCTGGTCGTTGGCATCGGCGCATCGCCGAACACGGAACTTGCAGAAGCCGCTGGCCTTCAGGTGGAAAACGGCATTGCCGTCGACGCGACGCTCAGGACTTCGGATGCCGACATATTCGCGGCCGGCGATTGCTGCTCCTATCCGCTCTGTCACTATGGCGACCGCCGCGTGCGTCTTGAGGCCTGGCGCAATGCGCAGGACCAAGGAACACTCGTCGCCGGCAATCTGCTGGGTGCGAACGAGACGGTCACCAGCGTGCCGTGGTTCTGGTCCGACCAATATGACCTGACGCTGCAGATTGCCGGACTTGCAGACGGCGCGACTGTGACCGTGCGACGTGATCTCGCAGATGGTGCCTTCATTCTTTTCCATCTCGACGACACCGGGCGGTTGCTTGCCGCTTCCGGCATCGGCCAGGGCAATGCCGTCGCGCGCGATATTCGGCTGGCGGAATTGCTGATCGCGGCCGGAAAGCGGCCCGATCCTCAGGCGCTCGTTTCGCCGGAAACAAAACTCAAGGCCCTGCTTGCCGCCTAGTGCGAGAGCCTTTTGCTACCCCTTGCTTCACCGATATCGGAGTCTTCTCATGAAAAGCCGCCGCCCGACTGTTGCCGACCTCCTTTCGATGAAGGGCAAGCGCCAGCTCACCATGTTGCGTGTGGAAACGCTTGACGAAGCGCAAGCGGCGGAAGCTGCCGGCATCGACCTCGTCTCCGTGCCCCCGGCACTTCTGGGGCCGCAGTTTCGGGAAGTGGCGCCGACCTGTTTTGCCTTTCCCGGACTTGAGTATGGCGACTACGTTTCGGCCGAAGAATATATCCGCGCGGCATTCAAGGCGCTGAAGGCCGGCGGCGATGCCGTCTATTGCGCCGCCGGTCTTTCGACCGTCCGGCGTATGCGCGAAGAGGGCATTCCGGTCTGCGGCCATGTCGGGCTCATCCCCTCCAAGGCCACCTGGACCGGTGGGTTCCGCGCAGTCGGCAAGACGGCGGCAAGCGCGCTCGAGATCTGGCGGCAGGTGAAGGCGCTTGAGGAAGCCGGTGCCTTTGCTGCCGAAATCGAGGTCGTCCCCGGCGACGTCGCATCGGCGATCAGCGCGCGAACCTCCATGCTGATGTTGTCGATGGGGGCGGGGGCGGGCTGCGACGCCCAATATTTGTTCGCCGACGATGTGCTTGGCAGCAACCGCGGTCACGTGCCGCGCCACGCCAAGACCTATCGCAACTTCGCCGCCGAACATGATCGCCTTCAGCGGGAACGGATCGGAGCCTTTACCGAATTCGCCGAGGACGTAAGATCCGGTGTCTATCCGGAGTTGCGGCATCTCGTTGGCATTGACCAAAGCGAACTCAAGGCATTCCTGGCCGTGTTTGAACCCAATTAGCGCCGGACGCTTGCGTCGGGGAGGGCGGTTGGTATAGTTGATCCGTCATCTGAACCTCCCTCTCCACAGCGGATTTCGATTTGAGCGCCCTTCTCGAGGACAGCCTCACCTTTGTTGCCTTGCTGGGCGTAATCTACGCGGCAACGGTGCTGGTCTATTTCATTCTGGGCTATGGCATCACCTGGCTCAATGACCGCAATCCCGAACGCCGCATCCAGAAGGGGAGGCGCGGCGAAAAGCGCAAAGCCATCGAGATCCGCCAGAGCATGGCCTCTATCCTCGTGACCTGCACGTCCGTCGCAATCGGCCTCTTCGCACAGTACCAAGGCTGGACCTTCTTCCCACCTTGGTCTTTCAGCTGGTTGACCGCAGTGCCGCTGATCCTGCTCTGCATGGTGCTCTTCGACGCCTGGTTCTATTTTGCACACCGGCTGCTGCACACCAAGGCTTTCTACAAATACCACCTGCTCCACCACCGAAGCGTCGCGCCGACAGTCTGGAGCAACGACTCGATCGGTCTTGTGGATACGGCGTTGTCGCAGGGCTACTATGCCGTGATCACCTTCCTCGTGCCGTTCCCGCCGATCATTCTTCTGGCGCATAGACTCTTCGACCAGATCAACGGCACCTTTGGACACGCGGGCTTTGAATATTTCGCCTCGCGCACGGCGCGTCACCCCTGGCCAATGCTTTGCACGACCTATCATGACCAGCACCACGCTGAGTTCAAATACAACTACGCGAACTATTTCTCGTTCTGGGACCGGGTAATGGGTACGATTGCGCCGAACTACGACCGGCGAGTGGAGGTGCTCGAAGGCGAGGCACCGGCGCTCAAGTTGAGAAGAGGGGCGGACGCCACTGGAGCAGCAAAGAGCTCGCCAGCGGCATGAACCGGCTCGCGTTCAGCAGGCGCCTTATATGGCGCGCGTCGCCAGGCGTTGTTACCCGAGGCCGTTGGTTCCAATTCATTCTTCTCCGTTGGCAATGGCCCGATAGAGAACTGAAGACTGAATTCCTGCCTTCCCGCCAAGTGGGCAGGATTTGAGCAGATAGTCGAGCCGTCGATACATCCATTTGCGAGGCGCTCAAGTGTCTGGGTAAGCCAGGCTTGCGGATCGACGGCATTCATCTTTGCTGTCTGCAGGAGTGTCGCGATCGTAGCCCAGGTCCTGCCGCCGCCGTCGCTGCCAGCGA